>Ga0213824_1000011_pt1 | contig 242563 bp, 251 predicted proteins | sample MC6MC0906MG_FD_179892 | JGI IMG/M metagenome (GOLD analysis project Ga0213824, IMG submission 179892) | Enriched soil aggregate microbial communities from Iowa State University, Ames, United States - MC6-MC0906-MG | ecosystem: Environmental > Terrestrial > Soil > Unclassified | place: USA...
TGGCCTGTGTAGGACTTTGAATATAAAGAGTAATAAATGGACAGCTCCCCTTATACTCTCTCGACTGAACTCCTTGTGATAATTGCTTTAAAAACAGTTGGATACGATCTTCAACTAAAAATTGATTCTGAGAAAGTACGTCATCAATTGCAGATTGATACATTTCAATCCAATAATCAACGACCCCTTCTAATAATACTTCTTTATTAGAAAAGTGATAATACACATTAGACTTTGAAACTTTGCTTACACGTACTAATTCATCCATACTTGTATAAGCAAAACCTTTTTCTAAAAATAATGTTGCAGCTACTTCAATCACACGTTTTTGATTCATTAATTTTACCTTTGTCATAACTAGAACTATATAGTACTAATTTAAATGTTGCAAGTATTTATGTTAATTTAGAAAAAAGTTTGATTAAAAAAGTTCCACTAACATTGATTTTACTGCAAAAAAATCTTATTTTGAATAAAGTTGAACTGAACCCCGAAATTGTTAATTCACTATCGACTAATAGGGGTCACCATACATACCCATCAACTTAAGAAAAAGAAATGCCCCCAAAACGAAAAAATGAGCGGCTTCTCAAAATAGCTATCTGTAGAGAAAGAAAATTTTCATTTAGGGGGATATGAAAATATAAGCTTGATGTGTATGAAGTAGTGCCCCTATAAACAAAATCCTCCAGAAACATCTAAAATTTGCCCTGTTACCCAGCGGCTATCAGAAGAAGCAAGGAATGCTACTACATCTGCAATATCTTCAACTTGTCCTATTCGTCCGAACACAGATGAATTCGTAGCAAAATTTCTTATTTCCGGATTATCTAGCAATTTCGCATTTATATCTGTCTTCGTATACCCAGGCATAATTGTATTCACTGTTATGCCTCTTTCTCCAAGATGTTTAGCTAGAGGAAGTGTCATCGTATTTAATGCCCCTTTACTTACGCCGTATGCAATGGATCCTGTAAAACCAAGTCGTACTTCGGCTGATGAAATGTTAATAATGCGTCCATCTGCTCGCAGTAATGGTAATGTTTGCTGAATTAAGAAGAACGGTGCCTTAATATTTACTGCCATAATTTCATCAAAAACTTCTTCTGTCGTATCTTCTATTGTTCCTTGTGTACCTATCCCTGCATTGTTTACTAAAATATCAATCTCTGATGTACCAACTCTTATTTGTAATTCATTCTTCAATTGTTCTACTATCTTTTTGATACCATCAATTGAATTGAGATCAGCTTCAATTAAGAATGCCTTTCCTCCATTAGATTCAATCTCACTAATTGTTTCATCTGCAGCTGCTTTATTTCGACCATAGTGAATTGCAACTAATGCACCGTCGTTTGCCAATCTCATCGCAATCGCACGACCAATACCGCGACTCGCCCCTGTTACTAACGCTACTTTCCCATCAAGATTCTTCATTTTTTCCATCCTTCCTACATTTTCGTTTGATAAAGTGAAACTTTAATCAGCCCTCACCAATCGGGCTTTTACGGGCAGTTAATCTCTCACCTAACCACTTTGCTCCAGCTGAATTTTGAGGTGGGAGTTTTACTGCCCGCAAATAGCGGGATAAATCCTATACTTATATTTTTAAGCAAATACTAATAATTTTAAATATAGATTTATAGGTAATTTAGTTCCTTCACTTATGATATTATAGTTATAATTTACGATTTACTTTAGAAAATAAAAAAGGGGGGCTATCCAATGCAAAACGCAGTAAAACTAGATGAAATTGATCATAAAATTATGAACTTGTTGTATGAAAATGCGAGAATTTCCGTTTCAGAAATAGGACGAATTATATCCATGACGCAACCTGCTGTAAAAGAACGCATTAACAAACTTGAAGATCAAGGCGTTATAGCTGCATACCGAACGAAATTTGAGCCTTCTAAAATTAATAAGAACATTCAAACATTCATCATGTTTAAAACGAGTCAATGCTCTGATTTCATCCAATTTTGTAATGCCGCTCCCGAAGTAACTGATTTATATCGAATTAGCGGGGAATTTAATTATATGATGAAGGTCATGAGCGATTCGATGGATTCTCTCGCTGCATTTTTAGACTCCTTAATGCAATTTGGATTATCGTCTCCTTTAATTGTTTTAAAGAGTGAGTTTGAGGAGAAATTGTCGTTCTGATAAGAGAGTACTAAGATAAAGATACCGAGTGTATGTGTAAAAATTCTTATATAATATAATAAAACCAGCCATAGGCTGGTTCTTTTTTCATTCAATTTCCTACTAGAAAATCCAGAGATACGTCTCCTTCTCACCTATCCCTGATTTCTCTGCGCATCTCTAAACTCCTCCTTCACCTTCTCTAACAACCCTTCTTCTGTAATTAATCGATACGCTGTATTTGCTAGTGCTTTTGCGGATGTAATTAACGCTTTGTCTCCTAAATCTGAACGGGCTGCTTCTCTAAATTCATTCGTATGCGCAATTAAGTCATCTGGACCGATTTTAATGTACGGATGAATTGTCGGTACGACTTGGCTTACGTTTCCTGCGTCCGTTGAGCCGATGCCAAATCTTTCTTTACGATTTACTTCTTCACCTTGTAATTCTAGTTCTTCGGCTACGACGTCATTAAATGTTTTTGTTACGAGTAGTTCATCAATTTCATTTTGGAATTGATGAATTTTCACTTTCGTACCTGTTGCTAATGCCGCTCCTTGTGCGATGTTTCTTACTTTTTCTGTTACTTCCGCACATCTTTTTCTCGTTGCTGCGCGGATGAAGAACCTTGCTGATGCATAGTCAGGAATAATATTCGGTGCTTTTCCGCCCTCAGTAATAACACCATGAATTTTCACATCTGACGGAAGTTGTTGGCGAAGTGCATTAATACTGTTATACAGCTGGATAATCGCATCTAATGCGTTAATTCCTTCTTCTGGTGAAGCTGCGGCGTGAGCTGTTTTTCCGTAAAAATGAAAATCAAGTGGATCGACCGCTAGCGATGGGCTTGTTGGAGCTGTTTTTCCGCTCGGATGAATCATCAGCGCCGCATCAATATTTTTAAATAAACCAGCTTTTACATAACTTGCTTTCGCGCTACCATTTGGACCACCCTCTTCAGCTGGTGTTCCGAACACAACTGCTTCTCCGCCGATTTCTTCAAGTATTTCTGATAATGCGATCGCTGCCGCAACGCTAATTGTGCCAATTAAATTGTGACCACACGCATGACCGAGTCCTGGTAAAGCATCATACTCAGCTAAAAATGCGATGACCGGCCCTTGTTTTCCTGAACTTTTCCGCGCGATAAATCCTGTTTCATGACCAGCTATATTGTGCTGCAACTGAAATCCTGCGCTTCCTAACAACAAACTTAGCGTTCTTGATGCGTAAAATTCTTGGTTACCAATCTCCGGATTCGCATGAATATTATGACTTGTTTCTATGTACTTTTCCTTATTTCTTTCTATACTCTCTTCAATTGTTTTTCTTTGTGACGTTACTCCTGTCGCTCCCATTTTTCTTCCCCCTTATATTTTCACATAAAAAAGCCTCTTTCTAAAAGATAGAAAGAGGCTTTGGCATATACAGTCAAAATGAGCTTCTTTCTTATCTTTCAAGTTACCTTGCTGGAATTGGCACAGTATTCATAAAGAATCCGCTGCCGAGGTGTCATAGGGCCAGTCCCTCCACCTCTCGTGATAAGAATTTTCATAAAATTATATTAAATTATTTTCATTCTAAATTTATTCCAAATAAAAGTCAAGGAATTCCTATCCGAATTTACCGAATATCTAAAAATCCCTTTAATACACCAATTGTTTCAGGTGCTTGTAATCTTGCACATATGTACGGAAATTCCGTACTACCTTCAAACATCATTTGAGATGTGAGCGGTGCGCCTGCCCAAAAGATTTCGTCATCGATTACTATAAACGGGAACGCTTTGTTTTGTCTTTGTAACTTTACATTCTTTAATGGAACTGGTCCGTCACTATATACCGTTACTTGTGCATTCGTACGCATTAACGCTTGCCATACTCGTTTATCAACTTGCCTTGTACTTGGAAGTGAGATGATAATTTTTCGTTTTGCCGCTAATATATCTTTTAATAGCCCTTTTGGCTCTTCAAGATTCATTTCCATACACCAGCGCAAACGTTTCGAGATTTTTCGCTCCCACAATTGTCTTGATGTCGTGCGATCATACACATCTCCGTGACGTTCTATATGAGCTGTTAATTGTGATAACGCTTGTTTCCTCGAAAGATTCTTACGCATGTAGTGGCAATCTGATAATTGAATGAACTTCCCTCTCGCTCTCGTAACCGCTACATTGACGAGACGATGGTTTTTATGATCAAAGAATAACACGCCAGGTCGTTCTTGCGGATAACTATCAACCGTATCAAATATCATCATATCTCTTTCAGAACCTTGAAACTTATGAACCGTCGCCGCTAAAACTGGTACGTTTTGATACTTCGTTCTCTGCAACATTTCTCTAATACACGTTGATAAAAAGCGGGATTGTGCCCTGTAAGGTGTAACAACACCGATCGATTGAACACCATCTAACAGTCCAATTAACATCATTTGCATCGCTACTAAACCAGACATAATGTTAAATCGAGAACCAGAAGCAGCGTCTTTTAACGAAAAGGCTCCCATTAAGCTCGTATCAAATAAAACACTCGCCTCATTTGCGAACGGCTGCAATTGCGCAAGTTCTTTACGCTCTGAAACAGATGGATGATCGTATACTCTGTTTTTATAAATAAATGAATTCGTAAACTTCGATATATCCGCATGCATACGTCTTTGTTCCTGCAGCATAAAAAGGTTGGGATGTGCTTCTGATTTATTGACAGACTCAACAATCCCTGCGTGATAAAACATATCTTCGCCGAGCCATTTTCGAACGAGTTCATGGTTTGCCATCGCAATTGGAGGTAACTGTAAAAAATCACCACAAACGACAATACGTTTCCCAAGCGAAGCAGCTAATGCGATTTGCGGAACATAAGCCATACTTACTTCATCTACTACAACTAAATCAAATGTACGCTCATAAATAAGTGAATCAATGGCACATTTCGATAAAGTTGCGCCGATTACTTTCGCATTTTCAATGTATTCTTTTTCTACTTCTTTAATTTTCGCTTTTTGCTTTCGAAGATCACTTTCAATCTCTTGTATACGCTTCTTATCAGCAGAAGTCGCTTTATATGATAAAATCTTTTCACGAAGATCTTGTCGTGTTTCTTCTAAATAGAGTCTTTCTTCTCCCCAAGATCCGTTCGTCGTTTCAACTAGCTTCGACGTAAGTAATGTTTCATGATTTCGTATATGTTCATGTTGACTATAACCGTAACGAACAATTTCGCCAGGTGTCCATTTCTTTTTCTTCTCAATTTGCTTCGTTACTTCGCTCATTAATACGTCTACTGCCGCATTACTATGAGCCAATACAAGTACCGATTTTCCTTTTTGATAATGCGCCGAAATAATACGTGATAAATTGTAAGACTTCCCTGTTCCAGGCGGTCCCCACACATACGTTGTCGGATTGTAAAACGAACGATACGCCAGTTCATTTTTCGGATTTTTCATCTTCTCAATATGTTTCGGACTGCTCGTCCCATCAACAAGACGCTTTATACGATTACGTTTTAACTTATCTTTATGTGCCTCTTTCAATCGCTCTTGTAGTTGCTCTAACAATTGCCACGGTTCACTGTATAAAATAGCTTCTCGTATTTCACCTTGTATATAATCATTTAATTTCAGTTCTATTTCTAATCCATGTACAGATAATACTTCCCCTGTCGCTTCCTCACCATCAAACTCAATTCGAATTGGTGAGCCTTCAGGTAAGCTTACTTCCGATATAAGCTGAAATACGTATACTGTACTTTCATAATCTGTATATAAAAAACGACCGTTCATGATAGAAATTTTACTACCACCTATCGTTTTCCAATGTTTAATTTCATACGCTAATGCATAATGCCACTCTTTCATCGTTGCCGATAATGAAGGAGTTTGAGTAGGTGTATTCATCGTATAATCTCCTTCCTTCTCCCCAAACATACTTTCTCACTATACCATATAACACGCTAAAATTTGTAAGGTTTTTATCTTGCTTATTTTCTTAATTTTCAATAATATATTGTATATAATTTTCAGAAAGAAGGAATCTACATGCCAGTTAGAAGAATCGAACACGTTGGACTTATGGTTGCAAACTTAGAAACATCTATTTCATTTTATGAAGAAGTAGTCGGCTTACAGCTCATTAAACGTATGGGTCACCCGAATCCAGACTTAAAACTCGCTTTTTTAGGTGTGGAAGAATCGAAGGAAACGATACTTGAATTAATTGAAGGCTACAACTCTTCTCTTCCGGCAGAAGGAAAAGTACATCACATTTGCTTTAAAGTGGATTCATTAGAGGATGAAATTGAAAGAATACAGAAACACAAAGTAACCTTTTTACTAGGAGAAGAAATTGAAACATTACCAGATGGAACACGTTACATATTCTTCGCTGGTCCTGATGGAGAATGGATTGAGTTTTTTGAGACGGAGAGATAAAGTAAGACTTTAGGATAGAAAAGGAGCCGGAATTCCGGCCCTTGTTTTTAACTAGTAACAATAAAACATACCTTCAATCCGAAAATTTACCTATATTAAAAACAATTATTTTATTAGGAGTAAAGAATGATAAATACAATCTATATTATTATTTTTTGGATCCTTATACTCTTTCCAATCCTTTATATAATTAAGATAAAACACTGGAATTTAAAAGTAGTTGCCGTATTTGTTGGAAGGATCCTATTAAGTATTATCTTTTTCTTGAACTACTCACCACTTAACGTCCTTACGGACTGTTTGAAGTGGGAGATTCCTAAGTACAGAAGCCTAGTGGCTTCTAATTCATTAGGCTATCCCCGTAGTTCCTACGGTTAGAAGCCTTAAAGCTTCATTTTTAAGATTGATACTTGCGTTAATATCTCTGTCGTGATGACTATTGCACTCAGGACAATCCCATTCACGAAGATTTAGATTCTTAACGTCTTTATTTTGATACCCACAACAAGAACATAATTGGCTTGAAGCAAATGTTTTGGATACCGGAATGACTTGTTTTCCATACCATTTTGCCTTGTATTCTAGCAACGTTCTAAATTGTGACCAAGATACTTCACTAATCGCTTTTGCTAACTTATGATTTTTTAGCATATTCGATACTTGCAAATCTTCTATACCGATAACATCGTGGTTTTTGATGATTTCAGTTGAGATTTTGTCCAAGTAATCTTTTCTAGCATTAGCTATGTATTCATGAATCCTAGCTATCCTTACTCGTTGTTTATTCCAGCGAGAAGATCCTTTCATTCTTCTAGAAAGAACACACTGTGCTTTTGCCAACTTCTCTTCCAATGAGCGAAAAAATTTAGGGTTTTTATAGGTTGTTCCATCTGACAAAATGACGAAATCTTTTAATCCTACATCCATTCCAATATAAGAATGTGTTTTCGGAAGTTCTTGCACTTCTGTTTCAACTAACAATGACACAAAGTATCTGCCAGAAGTGTTCCGTCTAACCGTAGCATTTAAAATACGTCCCTTTACTTCACGACTTTTGGCAAATCGAACAAGACCTAGTTTCGGCAATTTCATTTTGTTTCCCACAACAGCAATGTTTTCATTTGTTTGTTTTGTGGTATAAGATTGTACGTTGTTCTTTTTAGATTTGAAACGCGGGGCACTGTTTTGTTTTTTAAAACAGCGTGTATAAGCATCCGCAAGGTTGCGAACAGACGATTGAATAGCAATACTATCCACTTCTTTTAGCCAAACAAACTCTTTCTTCATTGCAGGAAGTTTGGCAGAGCATGTACCATATGTCAAACCTTTTCCTGTTTCTTTGTATGCATTATCCCATAGAGATAGGAAGTGATTGAATACAAAACGAGAACAACCAATCGTTTTATTGATCAGGATCGCTTGTGCTTTATTTGGATAGATACGAAATTTATACGCTTTATTGATCATCCTTCGTTTCACCTCCATTTCGATATATATATCTATTATATACAGAACACACATTCGATTGATAGTGAAGTGATTATGACAAATTGTCCGGTAACACTTTACATATGTCGAACAATTAAGATGAATTGGCATCTCTTGTTCGATGCCAATTCATCTCCCTCCTACTCCCTAGGCTACGTCCTTCACGCTCCTTGAGGAAGGAGTCTTCTTGGCTAAATTGATAAATGGAATAGCTTTCAGAATGCAACGAAATTGGTCAGAGCCTCCCTATGAAACAGAATGGGATTTCTTTATAAAGTCTTTATTAAACGGAAAAACTGATGCACTTATACACTTATCACTTCTAATTATTATCATTACTTTAGATTTAGCAGTTATATTTTATTATAGAAATAAAAAGAAATAGGATATTCTCTCCTATTTCTTCTCTTAATGTTATAAAAATTTTTCAAATAGCTCTAACTTGCACAATGCTTCCCGTTAATATAATACGCTGATTCTGTGAAAATCGTAAATACAACCTCTACTTCCGGAAGTCCAAAATCCATTACATATGTAGTAATGGCCTTGGCAAATCGATCACGAATTTCCTGTCCACGCTCGAACCATTTCACTTCAATAAGAGGAAACGCTTCTATTTCTTCTCCATTGAATACAAACGTAGAACTTGGTAGTTCCAAGGTGAAATTATCCGTACCACACTCACAGATATCTGCGAGCTCTTCTACTAATGGCTTGCTTATGCTTTTTAATTGTTCAATAGTAATTCCACGAAACACAACATGCGGCATGTGAATCCCTCCGTTAGATAGCTTTATATTTGCTCACATCATAACACAATTTATTTTGCTGCACTAACATCTATTGGTACATTTCAATGACATTCTTAAGAATGATCATATGTTATTCAAGCAATACATGTATTGTAACTTTTAAAACATTTGAGAGCTCGATAATTGGATAAGTAAAAAAGCCTTATCATTCTCCCTGTCAGGAGGTATGTGGCGGTACGCCATAAAGTACATTTTTCTTGACTAGCTCCAAAAGTAAAAAATCGTTGCCGTACCTCTTAGACAGTTAACTAAACCTGATTGTTTTCATTTTAACGACATGCTCAACGCCGCAGAAAAATAAGTTTATTTTCTGTTCCTGAAAGTAGCCTTTTTATATTTTCCATATGCCTGAAAATAACCATAAACGCCATTAGGAATGCAAATATATAAAAATATAAAGTATTCCCAAAAACAGGAATAAATGAAATGACCGCAACAAGCAATGTAGCACATATTGTACCTAAAGAAACATAACGGGTTAAAGCTACTATTATCACAAAAAAGCCAAGGCATAAAAGGGCCATAACCCAGTCAATCATAAACAGCACAGCCACTGCTGTAAGTGCTCCCTTTCCCCCTTTAAACCCAAAATATACCGGCCAGTTATGCCCTATAACCGCCCCTGCGCCTGCCGCTAAAAGGCTTACGCAATCTTTAGCCTCTCCCGAATAAAAGTAAACGCTAAGGAACAAGCCTATATAACAAGCAATTATCCCTTTTAGTATATCTCCCGCAAGAACAAATACCGCAGCAGATTTCCCAAGTACTCTCAGAGTATTGGTAAGCCCGGCGCTTTTGCTCCCATGGCTTCTTATGTCTTTTCCGTATATTCTCCCTACAATCACCGCTGTATTAAGGCTGCCTAAAAGGTAGCCCAAAGCTAAGGCCGCAAAAATCTTTAAAATATCAATCATCACTCTTCTCCCTTTAAATTATTCTAAATTTCTTTTATTTCCCCATTAATATAGTGTTTTAGCATTGTCCTTCTCCAAAAAAATTTTCAATAAACTCCTACTTTTTTTATTCATGTTAAAAGGGCATCTACAATAAGGTTGCTAGTAATAACTGAATAATCAGAAAAAATGACTAACAAAAAATCCTACATTAGTCACAACATTTTTGATCCAAACTGCACGCTTTCCTTCTTCTACTTCAATGATCCGATCTATTAATAAAAGGGGGTAACGATGGGAAATAATTTCTTTAATTTGTTGAATATTGAACATGAATTTCTCTCCTTTATACCATAACTAGATATTTTAGTTAGTTTAATTGCCTAAAATTTCATGTTCGAATATTGATATTTTTAGAACCTAGTACTATTATTTGATTATATAACTAAGTGTAAAAACAGTAAAGGGGATACGAGGTTTGAAAAAGTGGATTAAAATCACATCAAGCTTAGTTATTGCTATAGCAGTTGGTATTTTTACTGGTTACAAAGTCGGTACGTATGCAGGTTCAGGCGTTAAGGAAAAGCAGACTGATAGAATTAAAGGTGAAGAGGTAATACTTGACCTCAATTCTGATCGTCATATAATCAATGCAATGCACAAAATGACTCATCAAAAAGTATTATCTCACGAAAAGCAAGGATTTATTAAAATGACTTAAGTCCTACAACCTTCGTTACTCCTAGTTACTAAATATTAGTTATGTTCATAATTTCGTAACATGTATAGACAGGTATATATATTATAATCAACTTAGCAAATTACAAATAAATTTGCATTTCCTGTGCCCCTTACCTCCCAGTAAGGGGCGTACCCTTTTATAAATAATTATTTCAATACAACTTTCACGTCTATTTCACAAGTATAAGAATTCTCATATGTTAGACTTAGTACAACCTTTTCCAAGGAACTATATGCCGATACACGAATCCCTATTTATATAGGGATTTTTTTATAAAGAAAGAATTCAAAAAAGAAGGGATTATCCCCTCCTTTTTTTGAATTCCGTGTCCCTTATTATTTATTATAACCACGATTCAGTTTAGTTAACTTTTCATTGATGTGAAAAACTCTTACTCTAATATCTTTAACACCAGATGCTTGCAGTCTGTTTTTGTGCATTTCGGCGTATTTTTCAGCATCTTGTTTTTCATCAAATACATAGATGCCTCCTGCTTCTTTCGTTTCTTGATTCTCCGTCCATATTTTCCAATGGAATCCGTCTTCTTCATTAATACTTTTTGCTAAATCCCAAAATGCTTTTTCCATTTCTTCGCCAAAAGGACCTTCAAACGGAAAATCAACCTGTAATAAATATGCCACTTTCACTCACTCCTATTTTTAAAATTTTTCAATTCGAATGCAGGTAATAGCTTAAATGAGTACGTTTGTTATTCCTGCACTCAATTGAAATTTCACCTGCATTTTCACAACCCCTTTTATAGATAGTATCTTGAACGCATACATTTTAACGGCTTAAGATTATGTTTAGAAAATATGATACAAACTTATCCCTAAACTAAGGACAAACAAAACAAGCGCAGGTATCGCTTTCTTAAATGGATCTCTCGCTATTACAATAAGGGTTAAGGCAGCTGCAAGCATCGTACCGCCTAATAAAAACCCTGCCAATAAAGCTGCTGTCGAGAACCAGATTCCTATCAACATTCCAATTGCTCCTACAATCTCAAAGGCCCCCGTTAAGAAATTAAAAAATGAAGGTAAACCAAATCGTTTGAACTCATCTGCCATTTTCCCGGATATAATTTTCGTTCCTGTCATTAAAAAGAACAGAAACAATACAACTTTTACAATATTAATTAATATTAAAATAGTAATCACATCTTTCTTATTTATTTAATAAAAACTCAGTATTGTTCAGATAGTAGCTACTATCCTTTCCAATATTAAAGAGATATAAAGTACATGCTATAGCATGTATAATACAGAAATTTGACTGCAACAAAGTGATCCTGAATCAAATATCATACAAAATAAAGCTATCTCCCCATCCCTTCAAACAAAATTACATGCTATAGCATGTATAATGCGGATTGTGTTCCTTATAAATAGCATAGCATCAATAAGGAACACATATTAATAGCGTGTATCATACAATTTGTTTAATAATGATTGTAATTGTTTAATCTCTTCTTCATTCAAGTTACTCGTAACGAAATGGTGAGCGTCTTTCACTACAGGCAAGATTGTGTTTTTTAACTCGTCACCTTTTTCAGTTAAAAAAAGGTTGTGTGAACGCCTATCTTGGTCATTCAAAGCCTTCTTTACAATCCCTTTTCTCTCCATTGACTGTATCATTCTTACGACAGTAGTTTGATCTTTATCAATAGCTTCTGCTAACTCTTTTTGAGTAGTCCCTCTTTGGCTACAAAGAACACTAAGAATCCCCCACTGCTCTGGTGTAACTCCAAAAGGCTTTAATTTCTTAGTAAAATAATTAGTCATTTTCACATCAGTACGATGAACTAGATAGCCTATTAAATCATGTAAGTTCATATATCACCTCGATAAATTAAAATATAAAAGGGTATAGCATACCAGTCAATTATTCACGACGAAATTGCTTGTTTCACTAATATATATATGCTATAGCATATATATTAAAGTAGGTTATTTTAATTGTCAAATGAATTACTTATTGTTTTTCTACGGCAACATTCATTCAAGCGGTTATAGAGGGTATACCTATCCCCCATCGATTTGACACTGTGCTAAAAACTGTTAAGCCAGTGCGCAAAAGTTTAAATTTCAAATCACGTCAAGAAATTGATTAACACCATACCCATCAAACTAAGATTATGTAGCTTTGGTTTCATATAAGATTTTTTCTTTTTCTACAGTATCAATACAACTTATTAAAAATAAGAAAATCCCGTATTCAATAAAAATACGAGATTTTTATAAATGAGTTTATTATTTAAATCAACAATTATTCGAAAGAAGTTCATTAGTTACATATTACTTATCTAATTAAGAAAAATTCATATACCAGCCCAAACATCTTTTCCATATCGACCTTCATCTTGCACACGTTCCAACCAATCCCTTGCTTCTTGTTCACTAACTTCATGAATTTCTTGATATGCTTGACAAAGGGTGTCTTCTACGTCAGGAGCCATTTTACTTCCATCACCACATATATAAAGATGAGCCCCATTATCTAATAACGAAATTAAATCGTTTCTATCTTGTTTTATTAAATGCTGTACATATGTTTTAGGATATCCTTCTAGGCGAGAAAAAGCTGTGTGTAAAGAGATTAATCCATCTCTTTCATCATTTTCTAGTTCTGTACGATAGAGATAATCTTTTTCAGGATGACGACAACCAAAATATAGATGTGCTTGTCCTAAGTTCATCCCTTTTTGCTTTTGAACACGACGCGCTTGCAAGAATCCACGGAATGGTGCAATTCCAGTACCTGGTCCAACCATGATAATTGGTGTTTCTGGATTTTCAGGTAATTGAAAGTTTGATTGTGGCGTTCGAATGAAACAGATAATCTCATCTTTATTATGGCGCTGAGCTAAATAATTAGAAGCGACTCCTTCATATGTCCCTACCCCACTCCATGCAGGTGCATTAACAACACCAACCGTAATGCTCAGACGATCCTGCGCAACGAGTGGAGAGCTTGAAATAGAATAGTAACGCGGTTTGAGCGCAGGAAGAAGTTCTAAAAAGCGTTCAAATCGGATTTCACAAGCCCCATACTTTTCAAGAAGATCCAACATTGACATACGTTTCTTTAATATTTGTTCATGATAAACTCCCTCTTCCAATAATGATTCCAATTCCTTTTTATGAGGAGGGCATGCTGTGAATGTCACCATTTCTCGTATTTGTGCTCGAGTGGCTGCTTCTTGAACTTCTACACTATAACTAAGAAGGTCAAATAAACTAACAGGACTGTCTAAAGGTATGTGATTTACACTACGCCCACTTGCGCTCAATATGACTTGATCCTTCCCGCTTAATCCAAAGCGTTTTAAAATCCGGCTTACATTTTTCTCACTATTAATTGGCAGCACCCCAAGGTGGTCACCTTCTTGATACGTAGCGCCTTCTGGCAAGGATATCTCAATATGTCGCGTGCTTCTTTCACTGCTAGATGATTGAAGTTCACGATTTTCCAATATAGATGCATAAACTGCTTCATATGTTCGCGCAAGAGGAGATCCTCCAAGACGACTAACAAATTGTAAACTTAATGTACTGCGTTCTTTCTCAATGTTTTTGTTAAGTTCCAATCCAAATGCCTTCATCGCATCAGACCACATACTTTGTTTCCATTGCTCGAGCTGTTCCTCGAAATCACCACTTGCATCCGCTTCTCCATGTGTAGAAAATCTTGTTGCTCCTTTTTGAGCCATTTGCTCATCAATGTATCTTGGAATTCGCTGATAAGTACTAGCCCAATTATGATCTCCACAACCAAAGACTGCGTATTGAACACCTTTGAGCTCATCCGGTTTTAATTCCTCCAACCATTGCACAAACTGCCCTGCATTACTTGGTGGTTTTCCATTATAAGAAGAAGTTACAATAAGAACCGCCCCTTCTTTTGGCAGACTTCCAATTCGATCGTTAAGAGCTACCACTTCCGTTTGAACACCTTCTAAACTAGCTGTATCTGCTAGTTCTCTTGCAATACCTTCTGCTACCCCTGTATCCGATCCATACAGAACAAGAAGCGAAAGATTATCGGCTCCAATAATAGAAGGAGTCTTCTGAACTTGCTGTTCGATTTCATGGTTTTTCAGTTTCTCCTCTATAGGCGCAAGAACAGTAGTATGGCTAATAGTTTGATTTCGGGGTAGAATCCTAATTTTAAAATCACCAGGCTTTAGCGTTAATGTTTGTTTTACGTCCAGCTGATAGTCTTGATAATCAATTAATTCAAAATGTTGAAGAAGCATTCCCATTACAAGTGTGGCTTCATGAAGTGCAAACTGCATACCGATACATGCTCGTTGACCATTTCCAAATGGCTTATAAGCATGATGAGGAACCTTATCCAGCTCTTCAAATCGTTCAGGTTGGAATTCTTCCACATTGTCTCCCCACGCGTCTTTATCCCTATGTAGCTGTGGAATCAGAACAGAAATACGATCTTCTCCTTTCTTAATTGGATATTTCCCACCAATCACTGTATCTTCTTTTGCATAGAGACTGAATGCTGGAGCAGTAGGCCATAGACGTAGCGATTCATTTAAAATCATCCGGATATACTTAAGTTGCATAACTTGTTGGTATGTTGGAGTGGGATCTGTTAAAACCCGATCTACTTCTTCATAGGCTTTTTTCAATTTATCTGGATTCTTTAATAAAAAATAGATTGCAAAAGATAACAATCCACTTGTTGTTTCATGCCCAGCTATTAAAAAAGTGATAATTTGGAAACGAATATTTTCATCATCTAATTTTTCACCAGTTTCCGGATCATGCACATTTAACATACGGGAAAGTAAATCATTTTCTTCCTGATTTCCATTACTTTTACGTTCAGCAATAATATTATCTACTAAAGAAAACATGGATTGAATATCATGCTGAAATTGACGTTTCGTTCTCCACATGAGTTTGTCTTCTATATCCAATCGCTGTAATTGGTGCATCGCCTCATCTAGAGCACGGCTCATGCTAGTGATAAAAGGATGAGAGGTCTCACGATAAAAGCTATTAAATCGGTAATTAAAACCACATAGACCAATTGTATCCAATGTAAGGCGGGTCATATCCTCCGGAACATCCACATTTTCATTTGGATTAAGTCGTGCCCATTTTTGAACGAGTTGTACGGCAATATCAACCATCATGCCATGGTAATCTTTCATTGCCCGTTGGCTGAATGTAGGCATCAAAATATTATGAGCTTTTTTCCAGTTAGGCTCGTCAGTCTCACTTGTAAATAATCCGTCTCCAGCAAAGGCACGAACTTTTGCTAAAGCACCATCTATACTCTTATCGAACCGTGTTTCGTCACAGACTTCTGCTACCAGTTCATGTCCAGAAACGACAATGATGGTATCACTTAAAGTTTGAATTCGAAAAATGGGACCATACTCTTCCGCTATATTGATAAAGGATAGCGTCGGTTTATTTTTATCGATTAATGGGAGATTCCCCAGCAATCCATATGTTTTCGGTTGAGGAATGGCAGATACTTTTTTATCCATTAAAAACACCCTTTCAAAAAAGCATAAAATAAAATATCCCATTCAATAAAAGGAAGATAGCAATGAATCGCCTGGGATAAAGATATGTAATTGATTACCTTATTTTATCTTTTCCCTAACTATTCACGATTATGATATTGCTTATAGGGTTGGTAATCTAAGTTGTTTGTTGATATTAGATTTATAACTTGCAGAGAAAATACTAAATTAAAATGAAGCGTATTATTATAATGTTAATCAGAAATTGAGAGCTAAAGATTGTAGTATTGGAGAAACCAGTAGTTCCTAATGTCAATTCAAACAAATACGATAAGCAAGCATACTGTGTTACTAATGAAAAAGGATCTGATATGAATATCAGATCCTTTTTACTATATATAATTATTTCACTGGTTCTTTTCCAGATTTAAATACCAGCACCTTAGCAGCAGAAATTTACATTTCTTCATATTCGAACTAATAAGCAAAAAAACTTGTAGGAATCATTAGCAAGAGTTTTGTTTTGCTCTAACGATTTAACCTCTCGACAGCTTCCGCACTTGTATCTACACGTTTAACGAAAAAAACTAATAGTAGGGCAACGACATTCATGCCAAGTGCTACATAGAATGAATATTGAATTCCGGACAATAAAGCCTTCTGAGTTACTATTGCCTTCGTAGCTTCTGTGAAGGTTGTTGGATCTACATCAGACATTAGACTTTCAGCTTTTGTTGTTGTTACAGAATTCATAATCGTAACAAGAATAGCAGTACCAATCGAACCGGAAACTTGTTGAGCTGTATTATTAACAGCTGTACCGTGCGGATTTAAGCGCGTTGGCAATTGATTAAGGCCATTTGTCATAAGCGGCATCATCACCATCGCCATCCCAAACATCCGCAGTGTGTAAATAAGTATAATATGTGTGTGACTAGAGTCGAGTTGCAGATTTGCTAGCATATAAGTTGAAACGGCTGTAATGGAAAGTCCTACTATACCAAGAATACGAGGGCCATATTTATCAAATAGTTTACCTGTAATTGGTGACATAATCCCCATTATTACCGCACCTGGAAGCATCATCAGCCCAGAGCTCAGCGGTGAAATACCGCGGACGTTTTGTACATAAGCTGGTGTTAAAATCATACCCGAAAACATGGCCACTGCGTTGACAATTGCAATTACAGATGCAAGTGCAAACATTGGGTACTTGTAAACACGTAAATCCAATAACGGTTCATTCATTTTTAATTGACGGATAATAAAAGCAATTAGAGCAATAGCACCTATGATTAAGGTTGTTAAAACAACTTTATTCGTCCAACCATCGGAGCTTGCAGAACTGAATCCATATAACAAACCGCCAAAACCGACAGAAGATAATAGTAATGAGAGATAATCAAGTTTTTCATTTTTGTTTTGTCTCATGACATTCTCCGATTTCCAAATCCCTAACAATAAGCTAATGATCGCTAACGGTAAAATCATTTCAAAAAGCAAACGCCAGTCATAATACTCTACAATATAACCCGATAGTGTCGGTCCAATTGCTGGAGCTGTAATCATAACTAATCCAAAAATCCCCATCGCTGTTCCCCTTTTTTCTCTTGGAAAGCTTACTAGCATAATATTCATTAACAAAGGCCCCATGACTGAAGAACCTGCTGCTTGAACCATCCGGCCGGTAAGTAATAAACTAAAGTTCGGTGCTAAAGCCGCTAAGGCCGTACCAAGAATAAAAATCAACATAGATGTAATAAATAAGCTCCTATTGGAGAAGCGGGTTATTAAAAATGCTGATGCCGGAATTAATATGCCACTTACAAGCATATACCCTGTAGAAAGCCACTGGATCGTCGAATAATCTTTAATGTCTAAATCCTTCATTATTGATGGCAAAGCTACATTTAAAAGCGAGTTATTTAGAAATGAAACAAATGCCCCAATAAAAAGGATTACAAGCATTAAATATGGTGGTTTTCTTTTATGTAATGTTTCACTCATATATTCATTTACCCCTTCATTATAAATTCCATTGATTCGTTTAAATCGTTTGCATATCTGCACAAGAATACATTGTCCTTGCAGTATTTTGCCAAACTCTTCGAATGGATATTCTCTTTTTAGCAATTCTACTTGCTCAACATAACATTTTAAAATTTTTTTGTTGATTAAACCTTTATAAACATTTAAATAAGATTTTGAATGTTTATAAAGGTTTATTAAATTAGGCTGAAATAAACTAAAGGAGCAGCTGAAAATCCCCTTCTAAAATAAAGTGACACTTTAATCAGTCGGACTTTTACAAGCAGCCGCTTTCACTGAATTTTGAGGGGGTGGTGTCTTATGGCCCACAAATAGCAGGATAAATATGATCACACACCCATTCTTTTAAATACAGGCTTGTAAATCTAGTTATGTAACCATCCATAAAAAGGAATATTACATAGGCTAAGTCTAACATTACATTTTTAAAGTGAGGGGAATAAGCTTATGCACCAATATTGGTATTTGAATTCAAATGGAAACGGGGAGCAATATAATAACCAAATTTCTATGTCATCATTACATTCACAGCCTCAAATAACTAAAGCTCAGGGAATGAATGATTTGAAGGTTCCTGAAAATTGGAGTTGTCGAGTCTATCCATTTGGTTGGGGTTCACCCGCCAATTATACGGGTTTCAATCCCCAGCCCCCTCCCTTCTATCTAGGTCAGCCAATCCATTATGCAGGGACGATGCCCCAAGGACATCCCACTAATTGGACTCCATTACAAGGCCATGCAGGTTTTAATTTTCAAAAACCTCCCCTCTCCTGGCCCCAACCATTCAATCATACAGGGATGTTCGCACCAGGCCATATTGCCGCTTTACTATCACCGCCAGCCAAGCCTTTTCATTTTAATACCAATAATAACTGGGGTATTTTAGGAAACCCTCCAGGATGGGGCGCACAGATAAGTCCCATGGGATGGGGAAATAACGGTCAGCCAGGAATGCTTGGAAACTTGCTGACAGTAGGAAAAGGCACCATGAATGGAATAGGGATGATTAGTAGTCTAATCGGTATGGGGAAGTTCTTCTTTTAGTTAATTAGAACGGGCGGATGGGTCCATAGCCCAGACTTAAAAACCACTTCCTTTTCCATTGATTTAATCTTCTCAAACATGCCCCCTGAGTGAATTTATTGTATGCTTCCCATACTCCCTCCAAGTTCGTTCCCTCGTCTTTCAAATTATAAAAACATCAAGAAAAGACATTCCAAATATGGAACGTCTTCTTTCACTTTATAAACCATTCAACAATCTGAAATATTCTAACCGACATACTCACTCATTTAACTAAAAAAATCGGTTAATTGCATAACGCTCTTCTAACTTTCCTTGCGAAATTTAGTGGATCATCAACGTCTTCAATATTAACGTAAATCAAATTTGGATCATCACATAACCACTCATTGTGTATAGACGAAACGATTATTCCTTGTTTAATAATTGTAGCAACAAATCCATTGACTTCTTTTTGCAATAGCGCTACCCGGCCTAGACATAATGCTCGTCCAGTTTTATTATCTCTTGATTCGAATGAGAAGGAAGTTGTTACTCTAAAACGTTTCCCTAAGATTATCGCTTGTATTTCATCTCGATTTATTGTTGCTACGCATTTCCCACCGGCGAATCCTTCTTGACCACCGATAATTCTTGCAAACTGTTGACAAATTAATTCATCATTAAAAGCCATACCTTGAATCATCCCCCTTTTACTCTTAGGTTATGAATGAATACTTAGGTCTGAAACGGTAATGAATCTATTCTATTACAAAAAAGATGACGGCAATCCGCCAAAATCTATTAGCTCAATTATTCTTGATTATTTGAATTAACTCGGCTTCATATGTTAAGACATTTTTAGGGAACATAAAAAAACACCCTAAGGTGCCATCCTCCGACTTGAGAATCATATCTATGTATGGAGAAATTTAGAAAAAAGAAACTTCTAACTATAATTTATAGAGCTCTTATACCATGAATTACTTACATACATATTTCCTTATTTACCCGAAGAAGAATCCCGTTATATTACTTTCTGATCAGTCTCGTTAAAGCCATCCCAATAAATCCAGCACCCATCCCTATTAGCCATCCGGCATGAGTATCACCCAATATAGATCCTACTCCTCCGCCAAGAAACATGCAGCCAACGAATACTAATCCTCCAATTCCCCAATTCGGCCGTTCCATAGTTCAATCACACCCTTTCAATAAAACATATGCCATTAACTAGCCCAACTTTCTTGCATAGGATATATTAATTATTTTACTTATGCACTTTCAGGGCATTCAAAAAATGCGATGATCGGCCAATTTGAATGAATTGCGAAGGAGAATTTAATTTTTTCATATTATAATAATTTAAGAGTTGTGGAAGAAATTCTTCTTTAACTAACGAGTTAATAGAAGTATGGATATTTGCCACAATTTATGACTCACCCCACTGCTATCAAGCTAAAAAAAGCAAATCCCCCAAAAACGAAAATTATATGCCTCATTGACTACTGTTAATGAGGCGTTATGTTAACCTCACATGAAGACCCTATTCATCCAAATTTACACAAAGTTGTCCTTGCTGATGGTACAATTAAAGTCATGGAGGGGTATTATGGAAATTTATTATGTACCACTGTTTCTTATATTTTGCACTGCAATATTCTTATTTTTCTTGTCAGGTTCATCAAAAATCAAGGCTAAAAACCTATCATTGATTACGGTCTGTTTAGGGATAAATCTACTCACAAGTCCAGTGGCTTTTCTTATAGGTGGGATAGCTGATTATGCAGGTGGGGTGGCTAATTATGGAGCTTATTTTGCGGGTGAGTCGGCAACAGCTCCTCCTCTAGTTAGTCGTGCACTTTATTTTTTTGGAGGATTTCTCTTCATTCAGGGAATACCGCTTCTCATACTACTTGCAGCTTTTTGGAAGTTTACAAGAGCAAAGAAAACAAAACAAGTATAGAAGCACATAATGAATGAGTGGATGCCTTTTTAGAGTAGGATCCGCTGTTTTCTTACTACCAATCATAGGACCTTATGTCATACAATGAAGATTATATTAGGAATTTGTGAGGATGATTACGTTGATAAAATTTGTAATTAGTTATGCTACAAGTCTGTTTGCTTTTATTTTTGGATGGTTCTTGATTTCATATATTTCTCATCCTAGCTTTATTCACCCGAACGTTGTATTAGGATTCATTAAAACGATCGTCACTTATGGTAGTATACCGGCTCTTGTAGCTTGTCTAATTGGGGAAGTGTTATACAGGAAAATCAAACGATGTAGAGAATTTCAATTTGGAATTCCTGTATTTATAGGACAAGCAGTTATCTATACACTTATACCATTTCTTTTTCTTTTTCCTTTTAATTTTTCTCATTTCTTTGATTTCGTTGCACCTGTTATTATGGGGTCCTTAGCTTTTTATTTAGTACGTAGAAAAATATAATTAACTTCCGTTAACGAGAATTATGTAAATAAGCTGTCCATATGGGCAGCTTATTGTATTTTTTCAAATACGTGATATTTTTTTAATCTTCATTATTGATTTCTATTGTACCTGTTCTAGCACTAACTTTTAAACTATTTAACAGATTATCAGGGGTCTTAATTTCCACTTCATATTCAAATGTAGATTGTGCTAAGTTGTCATCTTCTAATTCGAATTCTTTTTTCACATTTATAATTTCTCCATTTGTATGAGCTAAAGAAATTTCACGAACTTGTTTCTCTGTGTAATTTTCATTCTTTTTTGCATAATTGTAACCCATACCATAATATCCACCAACAATAGCAATACCACTTACTAAAATAGCAATTACACTTATAATTATTTTCTTTTTATGTTTTAACATTTTCATCCACTCCTTAATGATTAATCATCTATTCCAAATCTTGCTTCAAGCGCATTTTCTACTTGCTCTAATTGATCTTCCAGTATATCGTGTTCTCTTTCTTGCACTTTATATTGTTCAATAGTTATCGTTCCAGCGTGATAATCTGCTTCTAGCTGATTATCGGATAGATCTATCTTGTCATCCAATTGATCAATTTCTTTTTTTGCTGCTAAGTACGTATTTAAGTTTTCTTCTTGTGCTCCAACTGGTTTCGTGTTATTTGTCTTTTCAACGATAGATGTGACTTCGTTTTTGAAATCTTGTATTTGCTTCGTATCATTTGTAGCAGGCCCTGTTTTGTGTGGTTCTTGTTGTAGTTGAGCACTTTCTTTTTGCAATGTATCATTTTCCACTTTCAGTTGTCGTACTTCTGTATTGTTATCAGCTTGAGTAGAACAAGCTGTTAAGAACAAACAAGACATTGCTCCAATCAACATCCACTTTCTCATTCTGTTTTCCTCCCTTTACATGTGCACCTTATCCTTGCCTTTATATTACTGAACAAACATTAAAGGAAGATTAATGTACAAAAAATAAAGTGATATAATTAAATAGTTTCTAATCTTTCTTTAATGTTTTGGAATTATAGTGATACATATAAATAAGGAAAAAAGGAGGATGTTAATGCGAGTTCTTATTGTCGAAGATGAACAAGACTTACAAAATATATTGGTAAAACGATTAAATGCAGAACATTATAGCGTCGATGCATGTGGGAATGGAGAAGATGCCTTGGATTATATAAACATGGCTACCTACGATTTGATTGTGCTTGACATTATGATTCCCGGAATAGATGGTTTACAAGTATTACAAAGATTACGCGCGGACAATAATACAACTCCTGTCTTGCTTCTTACAGCTAAAGGTTCAATTGATGATCGCGTAACAGGACTCGACTTAGGTGCGGACGATTATTTAGTAAAGCCGTTTGCTTTTGACGAACTGTTAGCGAGAATTCGAGTGTTAATGCGAAGAAATACAGGAAACACATCTAATGTGTTTGAAATCGCTGACCTAGTGGTAGATTGCAATATGCATAAAGTAACAAGAGGAGACCAGGTTATCACTCTTTCCAGTAAAGAATTTGCTATTTTAGAATATATGATTCGTAATAAAGAAGTTGTGTTGACACGAGATAAAATTGAGCAACATGTGTGGAATTACGACTATGAAGGTGGCTCGAATATTATTGATGTTTACGTCCGCTATCTTCGCAAAAAAATTGATAGCCAGTTTGAAACGAAGTTAATTCATACAGTACGAGGAACTGGTTACGTATTGCGAGTAGAATCATGAAAAGACTATCAATCAAAATGAAAGTAACCCTGTGGTATACAGGGCTAATTGTAATTATTATGGCACTCGTGTTAGCTTTTATTTTAACTTCTTCAGATAAAGTTTTGCTTTTTAATATGAAAGATCAATTGAAGAGTACAGTAAAAGAAAGCATGGAAGATATCGAATATAAACATGGACAATTAAAGATGGACGATGATTTTGAAACCTTAGAAGATGGAGTAAATATCAGCATTTATAATAAACAAGGTGAGCTGCTGGCAGGACATAGTCCAACAAGCTTTAATAAAAAGATATCGCTTAAATCCGATGAAATACAAACCATTAAAGACGGTAATAAAGAATGGATTGTATATGATTTCCTCCATAATGCAGGCGGCGATGAGCAAGTCTGGGTTCGCGGAATAATGACTATGAACCAATTATCATCAACGATGAATACACTTATTGTCATAACACTCATCTCATTCCCATTACTTATTCTCATTGCTGCAGTGGGAGGATATTTTATTACGCAAAGAGCGTTTCGACCTGTACAACAAATGAGTGATTCAGCCAGTAAAATTAGTGATGGTAAAGACCTTTCGAAGAGAATTCATTTACAAGGTTCACCGAAAGATGAAATGTATCATTTAGCACAAACCTTTGACAAAATGTTCGAGCGATTGGAGACATCGTTCGAAAGTGAAAAACAATTTACATCTGATGCATCTCATGAATTAAGAACACCAACATCTGTTATTATTTCGCAATGCGAATACGCTTTATCGCAGAGGAATAATCCGAAAGAAATGGAAGAATCGTTAGAAGTAATTTTAAAGCAATCACGTAAAATGTCCGCGTTAATCTCACAACTCTTATTATTAGCAAGAGTTGACCAAGGAAAGCATAGTACTTTTCAATTTGAATGTATCAATATGAGTGAATTAACGGAAATCGTTGTAGAAGAGCTTTCATTAATGGTTCAAGAAGCATCGATTGATATCACAACTAATATAGAGGAAGACCTGTTTATGAAAGCAGATCAAACATTGATGATGCGTTTATTAATGAATTTACTAACGAATGCGATTGCTTATAGCAAAGCGGACGGCACTGTGCATATGCAACTATTCCGTGATGAAACCAACATAATAGGTAAAGTCTCCGATAATGGCATAGGCATCAGCGAGCAACATATTACGAAAATATGGGACCGCTTCTATCGAGTTGACGCAGCACGAACATCTTCAAACATCGGAAACACAGGTTTAGGATTGTCGATGGTAAAATGGATTGTCGAACTACACGGAGGAGAAATTACGGTTGAAAGTGAATTAGGAGAAGGCAGTACTTTTACCTTTAAACTACCAATTGAAAAACGAGCATAATTTATGAATGTTTGTAGCTCCAGAATAAAGATTCTTCAATCCTTATATAAAAGTAACCGACGCATTTTAAACAGCATTGATTTTATCATTTTAGGTAACCGGCTCTGTTAAGTTGATATGCATCTGGAAAAAAATATCGAAATAAAACCCCAGAAATCCAAAGGTCTCTGGGGCTTCATTATATATTTAGCTCTTTTTGCTTTTTATTTTGTTTATGTCTATACAGCAATTTTCGACTTATGAGAGAAATTAGTAATAAGATCAGTACTAGTGCGAAAAGTTGCATAAATGATAAATTAAAATATTTAGCACCTGTAACGATTAAAAGTGTAGAAATCGTACCTTTTACAATGAAAAAAATAATAATCCATAATCCGCCTTTTTTCCAGTTCATTTTTATGTTACCCTTTCCTACTTTTATATTCTTAAATGGGACACCTTAATAGAAATCTATTATATTAATAAAAAATTCATGTCTAATTAAATGCGACGATTCCATAATAAATGAAAATGATATTCAGTGTCAATTTTATTGACTATTTGAATACCTATTTTTCATCTCAATCTCTTTCCAATTTGTTTCTTATATGCAATGAACTCTTGTCTTCAAACAAAAAACACCTCCATTGAAATTGCACACTTAGTATGCAATTTCACGAGGTGTTTTTTCATGTACCATCAGGTAAGATTTCCTGCTTTGTTTATTTCTTGATACGTACCTATTTTCTAGTACACAATAACTGGATCATTCGTGTTCAAACTATCATACACAGTTTTTGCTACATTAGGAAGAAGGTTAACACACCCGCCTGATCCCCCTGTTAAATAAGCATTATTTGCCCAGTCTTTTCGCCAGCCGGCATCATGGAATCCTTGACCGCTATTTGTGAATGGAACCCAGTAATCTACTTTAACTGCATAATCAGCTTTACCTACTGCGCTGCCTCTCAGCGTGTATGGAGTTCGTTTATATAAAACGTACCACACACCTGGTGATGTATCTTCACCCGTGCTATGTTTACCAGTTACTACATTTGTTGTGACTGCTAATTTTCCATCTTTGTAAATCCAAATTTGTTGCTCTGCAATTGAAACTTCCGCATACGTGTCTCCGATGCCATTATTCGATGTTGTTCCATAACCGATACCTTCCTTCTCCCAACCATTTCCATGAATATTAGAAGCAGATAGCGATTTTTCACCCTTTTCAAAAGCTTGTTGAACTTGTTTTGTTTCTTTTTCAACATCTAGTGCCCAGCCGTAGCCTTGTCCTTTTACTGATATGACCGAACCGGAATGGGTTTTAAAGCTGAAATTTTTATTTAATGTTGATTTAGCATTATTAATTTCAGCAATCTTATTCTTAATATCGCTCGCATCGATTGTAACCTTCATATCCTTTGACATAGAGGCATTTTGAATTAAATCTTTTGCTTTTAAAGGATACACTTCATTCTGCACTTTATACTCAACGGACTGCCCAAGAAGATTCTGTAGTGCTTTCTCCTCCTTTTTGACAATCGGATCGTCTTCTTTAATAGGCTTTATGTATGTAGACTTCAGATGAATTTCACTTTTATACTTCTGCTTGTCATAATCTTTCAATAGACTCGTAACGTCATACTGTTTTCCATCAACGCTCTTCGAAATAACAACTTTTCCTTGTTCAAGCTTCGCCATAGCATCTTGAGGCGCTTTTAGTTTTTCATTCATAGAGATGAGCTTTTCTTCTACAAGTTTTTTCATCGTTTCACTACGATACTGATCCGCCTCGTTCGGTAGCAATGAATAATTTTTTTCCTTTGAGGAAGGGAAAAATGTCCATTGGCTTTTTAATAGCTTCTTAACTTGAGGCAAATCTTTTTCCGTAAGTTCTGTTTTTGTCTCTTTTTCATCTAAAATTTGTTGTTGATCGACATAGACTTTGTTTGCTAATCCAGATGTTTTTAATTTCTGTATTGCCTGATCAGCACTCATACCACCAACTTTTGTGTCATTAATCGTAACATTCGAATTGAAGTGAGTTGCCTGATAATAACTCATTCCCCCAATGAGAAGTGCAATTATACCAATACCCGCTGCGATAAATTTCCAATTCGGAAAACGCTTTCTTGATCTTACTCGTTTTCTATCAACTTCTTCAACTGATTCATTTACAGTATTGTTGTTCATCAATCTTTCCCCCATATACATTAACGTCAATCGATTTTAAACCAAAACCATTGACTAGTGTACCTTATTTTTCCTGAAATTTCATTATTTTTAGCTAGATTTTATCGCATTTAATTAATCAACTTTAGTTTTTTAATAGAACAACACATTGACAGCCTGTTACTATGAATATACAAATAGCAACAAAAACTAAAGTCAATTTTCTAATTCGCATATTAGTCACCCTCTTTTTAATAAAAGGTACCTTTTAATTTTACATATAAATATTAATAAGGAAAGAGTGCTATTCAATGCAACTAAAAAAATACACTTGGAAAAGTTATACGTTTCTCATTGTAAGTATATTCGTTACTATTAATCCCTTTCTCTCTATTTTAGAAAGAGTTGGAGTAAATTACGTAGTTCCTTTCGCATATTTCATAGTAACTTTTGCTGTTATAGCAATTATATTAGCGGTTATCGATTTGTGTTTTACTCTATTTAACACAGCAATTATTTTATTTTTCCTTTGGTTCAGTTATCATTTCACTTAAAATACAAATATAATCCGTAACCTAAAAAAATTATTAATATTATAGAAATACTGAGTATTGTGTACATGACCCTTCTTAATGTTGTACTCATATAATCACACCTCTCACGTTTCAATAATTCCATTATATAACAAATGATTCATTGAAAGTTTAAAACGTGCTTTAAACTAAATTAAGCGAAGTAAGGGACGCCATTTGACTCCCCTTACTTCGCCTTTAAAGAACAATGAGTGAATAACTTACTCAACCAGCTTATTAAATAACCTTTCACTATTTTTTATACAATTGTAATTATAGTGTTTTTTGACATTTGATCATTATAAATTTAAATGGAGGTTTACTTTCCATATTTTTATGCGGCTCCACAATTTCCGTAGTTTCTATCAGTCCATATTTTCCAAAGTCTTGTTGTACCGAGTCAACATCATAAAAATACATTTTTACCCCTTCCATTATCTCGAAGTAGTCTTTACCAAGTTGTTTCCCCTTCCCAAACATTGGGGCATCTTTAGAAATAGTAGTAAAAATCATATATCCGTTTGGTTTTAGCTGACTATAACAATCTTTAATAAACTTCTCTCTCTCATCCTTATTCAACAAATGAATAAGTGCATAAGAAAATATGCCCTCATACAGTTTGTTATCAAAAGGCATATCCGTAACTGAACCATGGAAGAAATCAGCATTAAGTTCATTTGCCCTCGCCAATTCAATCGCCGTTTTTGAAATTTCAATACCTGTTACATGTATTCCGTTATCAATAAAAACCTTTGCATTTCTTCCATATCCAATACCAGGAATCAATATATCCTTCACTTTCTTTTCAAGGAAAAAATCCTTCGTCAAAATTGCGGAATCTGCAGCTTCAAATCCCCACATCATTTGATTTTCTATAAAACTTGCTTCCCAAAATTCTGTCATACATCAATCTCCTTTATGTATCGTTGTTTAGCGTTTAATGTTGAAAAATCATCACATATTCACGAAATTGTATCAAATTTCAACATTTATTCAAAACAAAAAGCATTGGATACCCAATGCTTTTTACACTTACGCAAATAGAGAAGTATTCGCATATAAAGCTGGTGAGCCACCTGAATGTACGAATAAAATGTTGTCTTCTTTATTAAATTTACCTTTTCTAATTAAGTCGATTAGTCCCGCTACTGCTTTACCTGTATAAACTGGGTCAAGTAAAATACCTTCAGTTTTCGCAAGTAACTGTACTGCTTCAACCATTTCTGATGTTGGTAAAGCGTAACCTGGTCCTACATATTCATCAAAGCATGTAACTGCTTCGCGTGAAATAGAGTTTGGAATACCTACGTGAGCTGAAGTTTCATCTACAAGTTTTGCTACTTTCTCTTCTTGCTCAGCTTTGCCTCTACTTACGTTAATTCCGATTACAGGAATTTTGCTTTGAGTTCCAGAAAAACCAGTAATTAAACCAGCATGCATACCAGCGCTACCACTTACACAAACAACTGAACTGAAATCAATTCCTTGTTCAAATGATTGCGCCATAATTTCTTGCGCACAAGCAATGTATCCCATTGCACCAGTAGGATTTGATCCACCAACTGGTATTACATATGGTGTATTACCTTTTTCACTAACTTCTTTCGCTACTTTATGCATCTCTTCCATAAGGTCTGTTCCGTTTGGCACAACAATTACGTTTTCAGCACCTAATAAATGATATAAGAAATAGTTTCCGTTAAAGTCTGGTTTTTCTTCTGGCTCAAGCCCTTCTTCTAACACAAGAATACATTTCATTTTTTCTTTTACCGCAGCTGCAAGTGTTAGACGGCAATGGTTTGACTGAATACCACCAGCTGTAATTAACGTATCTACACCTTTTGCCTGTGCATCCGCAACTAGAAATTCTAACTTTCTCGTCTTATTACCGCCAGCTGTTAAACCAAGTAAATCATCTCGTTTAAAATAAATAGTCGGCCCACCAAGTGCTTCAGAAAAATTGTTTAATTTTTCAATTGGTGTATATGATTCTGTATATTTTTTTCTTGGGAATTTAGCTAAATTCATTAATAACGCTCCTTTTATACTCTTTCACAGTAAATGTAACCATACTATTATTACATGGAAAAATGATGAAGTCACCTTTCTGGGATAAAAATGTATCAAAATTCGGTACATGCAATTGCATTAACGATTTTAACTTTATTACGGTACATGAAATTTATATCGGCGATTTTTCAAATATATCGACTTGCCGATAAAAAACGACAACATAAAAAGAGCCCACTCATTAAGAAGCAGGCCCTGACCAATCACTTATTTGCCGAAAAACGAAGAAGCTGTGTTAATCCTGGCTCTAAATTCATTTCTCCTTTATGACGTACGTATACGATTTTGTCACCATCAAATTTTGGCGGTTTTCCTGGATTATACGTATTCCACTCGTTCGTTCCTTCTACAGAGTACTCCATATATTCTGTTGCACCAACGATTACATTATTTCTATCATCAGCCGTCACATCTGGTGCCATTTGTACGACTTTTGCATCACTAATTGATAATTTCTTTATGTCCTTATCACGTTTATAATCGTAAGCCGTTACGACTACATCGTTACCATATGCTTTTATTTGTAATCCTTGTTTGAAAGAATATCCATCCGGCGCAGTCTTCTCGCCACCATTTGGTCCAGCCGACATCCAACCAGTTTCAATTCCGCCCGTATTTACAACCGTAAATCCTTTTTCATCTCCGCCTGTAATTTTCTTTTTACCAGCCCAATCTGGTAAGTTTAAATCCCAATGTGTATGACTCGTAAAGAAAACAACTTGCGGATAGTCTTTTAATATATCGTACAATTTATCAACGTTTAAATAATCTTGTAAATACGGATTTTGTCTTGATCCAGATACTGTATCAGGTAAAACGTGATGAGAGAAAATGAAAATTGGCTTATTTTTATCTTTTTGACTATACTCTTCTAAATTTTGTTTTAACCATCCTAATTGCTCATCACTCATATATACTTCATCCCACATTTTTGAATCGTGGTATTTCATATATTTTTCAGTTCCTAAAAATAAAAGCGGATAACCATCTAATTCTTTTTTATGATATACCTTATCTTGTCCGCTAAATTTTAAATATCGATTAAACAATGTCTCTTCCGTTACACCATTTGGCCATGTATTTTGAGAGAGTTTCCCATCAGCTGTCCATTTACCAGCGTAAAATTCATGATTCCCAACAGTTGACCATACATTTTCCGGATGCTTATTTTTGTTTAGCACGCGCTTTACATCATCATATTGTGACTGCTGTCCAGTTGGCGTTATATCCCCATTCATAATAAGCGCTCTAGAAAGTGGTGTCACTTTGTTCATATCTTTTAATACGTGATCAAAATCCCCTAAATCCCCTTGAATATCACTAATAACATTAAACATCGTCGCTGTTTTTCGTGCTTGCTCTTTCCCTTCCGCATATGCTGAAAATGTCGGTAATAATGCCGCCATAACAGCTAACGAAGCAACTGCCTTTTTCATACAAATTCTCCCCCTAATAATAGAATGTATAAACTGACATGTTCTGCGTTCTCTTAGTTGCTTGCCCAATTCATATTATAAGGAGGGATTGTAAAGATAGATGGAGTGAAAATTTAAGTGTTTTTTAAGAGATTTTGTCTTTTTTTCGCATTCCACAATTACCGATTCGCGCCAATCTAACTTTCTAGCTTTTAACATTAAATAAATGTAAATTTATTTAATACATCTTTTAGTTTAATACGTTGTCTTTTAATCTCAGTTACATTACTACAACAAAATACTCTACCTTTTTAAGTTCTCTTCATTTAATCCGAATAACTCTGGTAAAGTAAAGCGTCCATCTTTTCTGTATATTTTTCACAAAAAAATAACGTTTTTCCCCTTTTATAGATACAATCTCATTTATTTTTCTTGGTGCTCCGCTTCCCACTCACTTAAATAAGATGCATATTCTAATTCATCTGGATTATCATGTAACATAGAAATAAACTCTAATTTATTCCCATCACAATCCAGAAAGTATACACTTGCAGCTGGCATCCACCTTTGGACAATTGGCTCTTGATTTCCTTTCCCTTGGCTTCCCACCACTTCTATTCCACGATTCTCTAACCACAATTTAGAAGTCTTTAGAAATTCTAAATCTACACCAAAAGCAAAGTGTTTTATCTCAAAATCTTCAATATTATGTACTTCCCATACTCCAAGCATTTGCTTTTTACTTTCTCCTACCCAAAAGAAGGCCACCTTTCTTTTGGATAGTTTTCTTGCTAATGCTAACCCCAACTTATTTTGATAGAAATCTATCGCCTTTTCTAAATCTCTTACATGTAAATGAGTTTCGTATATGTTCTGTATCATTCTGCTTGCTCCTTTCTTTATTGGTAACAACGAGTTAAGTAGTTACTGTAATTTAAAATCTGAAGTATGTATAATCATTGTAATGTATCTCCATATCTGATATACCTCTTTACTATTCTATCGAAATTGAAATATGATAAATCCAACTGAGGTAGTAAATTCAAATGAAATTTCTACTACTTTTGCAGGAGAAATCTCCAATACATTCAGATGAAATCATATTTAAATAATGAAAAAACGCTATTCTTTTAGTAAGAATAGCGTTTTCCACTCTTTGGGGGTAGTTACTATTTTTAAGTTGATGGATGTGTAACGGTATACCTATCCGTAATCTTTGTATTAACAGTTATGCGTAACTTATGCTCTGTTAGTTGCATAAGAAAAAGCGACCCTTCCATAAGAAGAATCACTTTCATTAGTACATAACTTGCCCCCTCATTAAGCCTCAATTTCAATTCCAGCTTCCTTAAATGGTTCTAATACATTTAGATAACACAGTGAAATATATTCCACTGTTTTTAAATTTTTCAGATTCTGAAATCCTTCAACAGATATAACATCAAATAAACTGTCTTCGCCATCCCAATCTGGTTTTAAAATATGATAAATTTCATTCCCTCCATCAAAGCAAAGGGATTCAATCTTTTCCAAATCACTTATTTCCAAAGTTAACTCTTCTAAAAAACCTCTGATTTCAACAATTGGTCCAGCTCCTGAATACCATTCGAAATTATTCGTATACTTATCTATTAAGTCTTTTAATTCTTTTAGAAATAGTGGCTCTTTATCTAATAAAGCTTCAATTACCACTAATTTAAAATTAAAATCCTGAAACATCTCACTCTTTCCCATTTTAACTTCCTCCCATATTATCCCTGTCCTAGGCTTTTAATCTAACCTGCACTCAAAAGGTTAGTCATCTGTAAAATATCCAATCCAACGGTTAATCCCACTTCAGCTGAAGTGAAATCTCCAACAGTATAATTGTATTTACCATATATAAATAGCAAAATCCAACAAACAAGAAACAACATTAGAAAGCTTAATCGTGATGGGGTTGCGTCACACATCCATCAACTTAGTTCATAGTTTTCATATATCCCTCTATTTATGTTTATTTGCGTCTTTCCGCTGTGATACGATTACCTTTCTTGGAGTCTACCATCTTTAAAGAACTGTCTTTGAAATAATCAATCTTGTAATATCGCTTAATATATAATTGAATTATTGGAACTTTAAGTGGTGACGCCAATGACTAATACATTTAGATAAAATATAGATTTAGATCATGCAGCAATATACATATCATTATACTTTCCAGCACTATATCTCATTTCCTTTACACAAACTCAATAAAATACTTTACCTTTTCAAATTCTCTTCATTTAATCCTAACAACTCCGGTAAAATAAAACGTCCATCTTTTCTAATCAGTACATCATCAAACCAAATTTCACCCCCACCATACTCTGGCCTTTGTATGTTTACCAAATCCCAATGTATCGCTGATTTATTCCCGTTGTCTGCACCTTGTAACGAATCTCCAATCGCTAGATGATGACTACCATTTATTTTTTCATCAAATAACGTATTATTCATCGGGTGTAATATATAAGGATTAAAAGCTAGTGCAAATTCTCCAATATATCTTGCTCCTTCATCCGTATCAAGAATTTGATTTATTCGCTCTGTATCATTTGCATATGCCTCTATTATTTCCCCATGCTTAATATGTAACTTTATATTTTGAAACGCATAACCTTGTTGAACTGATACTGTATTAAATGTTACTACGCCATTTACTGAATTTTTAATAGGTGCTGTATATATTTCACCATCAGGTATATTATCGGTGCCATCTCCTTTTAAAACACCAATTCCTTCAATTGAAAATTTCAAATCTGTACCTTCCCCAATAATCTTTACTTGTTTTGTCTTTTCCATTAATTCTTTTAACGGATCCATTGCTTTCGACATTTTACTATAATCTAGCGTACATACATCAAAATAAAATTTTTCATAAGCCTCAGTACTCATATTCGCTTCTTGCGCAGAAGCCGAATTCGGAATTCGAGTTGTCACCCATCTTGTTTTATACACTGCTTCACTATGAGCTTTTCCAAATATCTTTTGATATAACTTCATTTTTTCTGATGGTACATCTGCTAATTCATATGCATTTCTAGGGCTACGGAGATTAATATATACTTGCATCTTACTTAAACGATAACATTCCCAATCTGCAAATAACTTAAATTGTTCTTCAGATCCTGATAGAATTAATTGCCTTGTAACAGAAACATCGCGCATTGATACATGCGCATATCCACCTGCTTTTTCCACAGACTTAATAATTTCACGAACTACTGCAGGATCTATTTCAGTAACACTTTGAATCAACACTTGATCACCAGGCTGCACTTTAGTTGAATGATTGACTAGTACATCCGCTAATTCCGATAGTTCTCGCTTCATTATGCTCTCGTCCCTTCACTACCGTTTCAATAGCTTAATAAAAAATAAAAGGCTCTTTTCGTAAAGATTGTTGCTTATAATTAAAATAAAGGTTAATTTTCTTAATACGGTATAGTATTTACAGCAGATTATTCAGCAAACGGGCAGGATTGTGAAAGTATTGAGTTCGAGATATCTTCCTAAAAACCATTACTATAATAAAAGGATGACAAGATTTTTATGGTTAGTATGATAATTTGGAAACAGAAGTCAGTTTAATCTATGAAAACCTTATCAGAGGAGTGATGTAAGTGAAACAAAATATTTACGATAATCCAAATTTCTTCAAAAACTACACAGCATTGCGTGAAAGTGGAATAAACGCTAATGACTTCATAGAACAGCCAGCAATCAAATCATTAATTCTGTGTTTGAAAGGAAAATCGGTATTAGACTTGGGTTGCGGTGATGGTCATTTTTCAAAGTATTGTATAGAAAATGGTGCAAAAAACGTAATAGGTGTAGACATATCCAAAAATATGATTGAACGTGCTAAAAAGTTAAATCAGAATGATAACATAGAATTTATGTGTCTTCCTATGGAGGATATGGGACTAACCAATCAAAAGTTCGACCTGATTATAAGTTCCCTCTCTATACATTACATTGAAGATTACTCGGCAATGATTCAAAAGATTAATGAACTATTAAAAAGCAGTGGTGAATTTATCTTTTCAACCCAACATCCAATAGCAACTGCTCGCAAAGGAAGCAACCATTGGATAAAAACTGAGGATGGTAATAAATCACACTGGGCATTAGATAATTATCAAGAAGAAGGAATCAGAGTACACAACTGGTTTGTTGACGATAGTGTGGTTATTTATCATAGAACTGTTGCCACATTAATAAATACTTTGATTGAACACGGGCTTTCGCTGGATAAAATAATCGAACCACAATCAACTTTGGCAGGGATAGAGAAAATGCCAGATTTAATAAACGAATCGCGAAGTCCATCTTTTATTATAATCAAGTCAAAAAAAACAAAATAATATTTAAAAATATCTACCGCAATCTGGGAGCTTTTATTGAATTACGAAAACAGCCGTTTCACTAAGGAATGGCTGTCTTTTATACTTCACGCAGAAAATTCACAGTGATTTGATTACTGTAAGGATTAAAATAAAGGAAAACTATAGAAAGGATAAAAATGTTTATAGCCACTGCTACCCCTATATAAATTTTTATATTATTTCCCACTAACCTCCTACTCTACTCCCAATAGAAATATACTGACCACTTTCCAATACTATATTTCATTACAATACACGTTACTCATCTTTTAATTAGCCTTAAAATTGTAAATTGGCTTAATAATATGTTTAATATCAATTGATTCTTTTGTATTATCAACAATTTCATCCATTGGCTTATATACCATTGGAGCTTCATCTAAAGTGCTTTCTGCAACAGATGTAGTCCAAACTTCTGTCATTGTATTTTGAAAATCCTCTAAGCTAAGTACTTCTTTCGCCTTCTTACGGCTCATAATGCGCCCTGCCCCGTGCGGTCCAGAAAAGTTCCAATCTGGATTTCCTTTACCAAATGCAATGATTGAACCGTCTCTCATGTTAATTGGAATGATTACTCGTTCATCTTTCTGAGCTGAAATAGCACCTTTTCGTAAAATCATATTTTCCATATCGATGTAGTTATGGATTGTAGTGAATTGATCTTTTACTTTCCAATCCATTCTAGTGATGATTTCATCCATCATTGCTTTACGATTTAACTCCGCATATTTTTGAGCGATTTTCATATCATTCATGTAATCTTTAAATCCTTGTCCTTCTAAATAAGCTAACTCTTTGCGAATCGTCGGCTTCTTAATCTCACGTAAAGCTTCATGTATTTCTTGTTGTCTTCCTTCTCTTGTTAAACGTTCAATAATTTCCTCTTTCATAGATTTAACGTTGATAAGTTGCTCATAAGCAAGGTTTTGATAATACTCCGCTATTTGTTTACCTAAATTACGAGAACCACTATGAATAACAATGAATACATTCCCTTTATCGTCCTCATTCAGTTCGACAAAATGATTTCCGCCCCCAAGTGTACCAATACTCTTCTCCGCACGTTGTAATGTAAATGGAGCTCTTACACTATTAAAATCAATCATTTTTGAAAATCGATGCTCCTTATCTCGAATACTAAAACCACTTGGGACAAATTTACGTATCGTTTCGTCTAAGTGCTCGAAGTTGATTTCTTCTTTTTTCTTGTCGATTACTACTACTTCCATGCCACAACCAATATCTACCCCTACTAGATTAGGAACGATTTTATCTTGAATTGTCATTGTTGTCCCAATAGTACACCCTGCTCCCGCATGTGTATCTGACATAATACGAATCTTGCTATCCTTTACGAATTCTTGATTACAAAGATCAATAATTTGACCTGCTGCTGTTTCTTCTACGTTAGTAGTAAATACTTTCGCTTCATTGTATTTTCCTTGTAGTTTCAACATCTTTTATTTCCCCTTTCCTTTAGTTTCCACAAAACAGTGATTAATATATAATTGAATTATTGGAGTTTTAAGTGGTGATACAAATAACTAATACATTTTAGATGAAATATAGATTTAAACCATATAACAATATACTTTCAATCATTACATCTCATTTCCTTTTTTCGTCAACTACCCCCACTGAGATGAAACATTTCAGTGGGGGCTTGAGTTAGAACGCTAGGTCTTTTCATCTATCGCTAGACAGTTTGACGCTCTAGCATTCATGCCACCTTACGGTAACACCCCAAGTATGTTTTTGGTTGGTACTGGCAACAAACTATCGTTTTCCCACTTGCACCACCCTTTCAAAAAAGAGCAGTTCTTCCTTATGGAAGAAGCCACCACTCAGATGACTCTGGCGTGTGCTACAAGCCCCGACAAGTCGAGTACACATGGATGGTTGACGCACCCACTAAGCTATGCGCGAAGCAACAGCCTTACGTTTTTGCACTTCTAATAGAATCGGCGTTCTCACTTTGAGATTTTCATCCAATTCTACAACTCTTGATTTTTTCAATATATTCAGCGCACCATTAATATCCGCATGAATACATCTTCCTGATTTACTTCGATACAGACCACGAGTCATTCGTTTGCCACTAAAGAGATAATGCGTCCTATCCTCCTTAGACCAAACTGGAACCCTATCTTTATCAAGAAAACTAGCTTTTGAAGTATAGCTTTCTTCTTGTTTTAAAAATCGGATACCTTCTTTTATACATTTATTCTCAATTGCCGCAATCAGTTTATGAAATGGGATTTGAACAAATGTTTGATTATTCTTTTTCCCCATATCAGATTTTTGTTTCCAACGAGCGTTATGCCCTACGACAACCGTATCTATACCAAATGCTTTCACTTTTTTGAACAACAGACCTACAGTTTGTGAAATGTAACCATTTATTTGTCTTTCCGGTTTATGCCAAAGTGTAGCTATTTTGTTCGTTACAACGCGTTTAGAGAGTCCATTTTTCACATTTTTCTGTTGGAGATTACATATTATTTTGTTGAAGTACTGGTTAATGGATTTTAGTTTTTTTCCATCAATTAAAAATGCATCACCTGTATTTGTTACACAACTTAATAATCTATCTACACCTAAATCGCAACTCAAAGCGTTACTTGTGGTCGTGGATTGTTGCTTCATTTGAGAAACGTGCATTTCATATGTATAATGCACCTCAAAGAACCGACCTTTTTGCTTCGGTACAATCTCAATGTAGGAGATTTTTTTATGTCCTACATTTTTAGGCATACGTATTTTAATGGAACCGAATTTTTTTCTGAATGCAACATTCATTGGAATCATCCAATACCCGTTATCATCCACTTTTGGAACTTGATAGATTTCAATAATTCGTTTGTCAGTTGAACGAGAATAATTCGGAAACTTAGGACGCCCTGTGAACTTCTCAGGATTTTTCGTCCACTTTTCTATTGCTTTAAAAAAGCTCTTCACTTCTGTAAATAAAGTTCTACGAATAGCCTGCACAGAGTTTGATTGAATGCCCCAGTAATTCATATCGGCTTGCATGGCGGTGTCCACTTCTTTTACAGTAGCCATTTTATTATGGTTCAAATAACTTTGTTTAATCGTGTACAACCCAACATTTCGCAATGCTTTTGAACTATGTGACATGCGCTGAAGTGAACGAAATTCTTTAGCTGTGAGACAAGCTCGTCCGATATTTTGTTTCTGGGTGAATCGTTGCATGGTTTCTCTTTTCTTTTGTTTACGTAATACTTTCACTGCTTTCTTTTTAGCCATTGTTTTCACCACCTTTCTTAGAAAGTTTATTACTTTTGACAAATCAATATTTGGAACGAAACGGAACAAAATATGAACATGGTCTTCATCGTGATTCCTTTTGGCTCAAGTAACCGAATGATTATGATTATCCAATTTCGTTTTCTTACGATATATTCCCTTCTTATCTAAGGGCAGATTGTATCGTAAGACAAAAAGAAACAAATATTTGCCCCGGGAAAATTGTTATGAACGAAACAAAAGAGTTCAGTCTACCTTCTGACGGCAATTCATCTCCACCTGAATTGTTGGGTTTCACCCGTAACACAAATCAGATGGAATCTTCTTGCCGAAAAGGATAAAAAAGAGACACAGAGATTTCTCCCCATGCCCAATTGTAGCTTTAAAATAAAGTTTAATTGAAATAATACCATTAACTTTAATAAACAAAAGAAAAGAGCCTATTTTTAAAAACGGTCAATCAAAACACGTTATTTTCGTGATAATTCTAATAATTCTCCCGAAAAAAGTTTAATCGTTTTGTACACCTTTTACAACAGAAGCATTTCGCTTAACAAGATGTTGTTTCTTGCTTTTATTTTTCTATTACTCTTAAAAATTAACTACTGAATATTTTTATTGCACTCAAATTGATTTTGAATTCCTGACCTATCAATTTGAATCCAATACTCTGCTATTTTTCCATCTTCTATTCTATACACAGCACTTGCCATTTGAATTATTGGGAGTCCTGTAGGTTGATATCCATCGATTTCTCCTAAGTGTATACCTACTTGTTTCCAACGTACATATACTTTACTTCCTTGTACTAAAAACTCTTGTATTTCTAAAGAAAAATCACCATATACTTCAATCATCTCTCTTACATGTTCAGCATAATCTTCAGGTGTTCTGCAAACTGTTTGTTCTTCTTCAGATACAATTTGATGTGCCAATACTTTTTCTGCCATCAATTGATTTGAATAGTCAGGATTCTTCCCTGAACGTACTTTTTCAAAAAATTTTCTAACAATTTGTTCTGGCGTCATTTGAAAACCCCCTTATTAATAAATCCAATACTAATCATATCACAGTTTATTTTAATCTAACTATTAAAGTAAACTGATCCGCGCGTACAAAAAAACAAGACCTCTTCATGATTAAGATATTTCGGTTCATATCTTTCAGAAAAATCGAAACTTTATTCAAAACATCGTGACTTTATTTTAAATTCACACTAATAATCAGCTACTTCTTCACCGCATGCACATAATGCACCGTCTCAAAAGCTTTTAAATAATCGTTTCGTCCTTCAAAATATAATATATGAATATCCTTTGGGGATAAATGCTCATAAATGAGTAAGTCCGACTTCTCTAACAGTATTTCTATTTCCGTATATGAAAAACATGATTTCATCGGTTCTCCGCCTATCTCAGCCATCTTTATCATATTTTCAACTCGATTGGATAATCCTTTTTCCGTAAATAAGTTTTCATCCGGATAATCGAAAACGATAGAACTTCCCTCTGGAACCATCTCGAATAAATATTCTATTAAACTAGAAAGCTCCTCTTTCGTTAAATAATACGTAACACCTAATAGGCTAAAGAACGTCTTTTTATTTTCAAATCCTGCATTTACTAATTTTTGCTTCGAGAAATCTTTAGTAAAATCCATTGAAACAAAATGAAGATTGCTTGGAATTTCAAACTCCACTTCTTTCACTCTTTGTATTTTAAACGCTTGCGTAGAAGGATGATCCACTTCAAATATTTCTATTTTATTCTCTAACTCTCGGTGTCTAAAGCTAAATGTGTCTAAGCCCGCACCGAGTATGACGTATTGTTTTGCGCCTAATGCAATTTCATGTAGTAATACTCTTTCACAATATGCCGCGCGTGCCAAAGGTGTTGGTGATAATTGAACTTGTGTAATCCAATTTAATATTTCTTTTGGATTATCTTGAAACTGCTGTGCAATGTCTTTATTGAAAAAATGTATTCCTTGAACCATGTTCTTTTCAATATTATTACGTTCTTTTTGTGAAATAAGATCTTTAGCTACATAATCATCAAAGATTTTAGAACTATCAAATTCACTATGATACGCCCTTCCGAAAGCTGATACTAACGACGTTACACTTGCTTCACCTTTTTTCACGCACATACACTCTCCTTCATTTTCACAACAAAAATAGGGTCCCCCTGGCCAGGAGAACCCTATTATACACTTTATTTTTATATTGGTAAATTATAGCATAAATAAGTTTTTTTGTCAAGTTTCCAACCTGCTAACACTCCGACACTTTGTATATTCTCTGGCAGGAAAATCGAAACTATATACGGAACTTTCCGAATTATTTATCCATTCTTTTTTGAGCAGTATTAGTATCTTGAGATACTGGTATGTGTTCGGTAGCTCTAGATAAACCGGTTTTTGGCATATTAACATAGATCGCTTCAGAAGCACCTTTTTCTATTTGATAAGTTTCGTGAAAAACACCGACACTCCCATTATCTTTAATCTTATTATTGTAGGATTTCCAAGCAGATGAATGGTTTTTTCCGTGAGCGTAGTTTACTAATTCATCGAATCCCTTCCAGTATTGAATTAAGACCACCTTTCTCCAACTAAATAAGAATTCTGTATGTAAGAAACCCCATTGTGGGTTTTGATACAATTCTTTAATCATAGGTCCCATAGCATTGAAAACTGGTAGCCACTTCCAAAATTTTAATAGGTTATTAATACGCATACCAATAATAAAAACAACAAATTCTTGATCCTTGCTATTGGCTATATGCCTGCCGTTAAAAATTTTATCCCCCACTTTAATCCCCCTTTTTTACTGAACATAAATAATGTACAGCTCCCAAATAAACCATAACACTTTCCCCTGAATTTTCCAATTAATTTAACATAGATTATGAAAGGCCGTATTTAACAATAAAAGGTATATGTTTCCTACCTTTTTATTATTATTATTTATTCTAAATCTCCTTTTCACCAGGTACATTTCCATAATATATTTCAATAACGATAGCATTGCCGCCCCCTTTCTAAACAGAATATTTTTTGTAAAATTTTCAGCCCATTACTACTCATCCACTTTGTATATTCTCCGGCAGGAAAATTGTCGATTCACATAGAATGTTCCAAATTATAACAATACATGTGGAGGCCAATATGAAACGATTAGTCATTATTACAATAGGAAAAACCCACAGTGGAAAAACTACATTTGCAAGAGCGCTAGAAAAAGAATTACATAACTCTTTCATTATGGATCAAGACAACCAAGCTGAATTTATTAACACATATTATGAAAAATTACAGCCGACAGAAGGACCGAATACACTAAAGCATGGTCTTTCAAAATTCATTGTTGATTATGCAAAAGAATATACAAATTTACACCTTATCATTTGCAACTCAAATAGAAGCCGAAACGGCCGAATGTATTTGCTGAATGAATTGTTTAAGAAAGAGGAATATGTGCGTATATTCGTTCACTTTGACATTCCAGATGATGTTCTTTATGAAAGAGTAGCTCGTAGTAACCGAAGTACAAATATATTTAGAGGTAACTATTCCAGTTTCAAAGAAGTACTCGTTCGACAACAGGCTGAATCTCAACATGAAGATGTAGCAGATCCTGTAGAAAATGAGGCTGATTATTTGTTTGTTATTCGCGATAGTAAAGATGTAAAATCTACTATAGAAGAAATTGTTCATCTTGCTGAAGATTTGTCCTCTATCCCAAAATAAGAGACTATAAGAATCACATAATCATAGATTATTATGCAAATACTTCCTCTGAGCGCCGAACATGGTATATAATGATAAAATAATCTACTTCTATATGCTCAATTTTACACAATAGAGTTCACTCATAGGAAAGAGGTACAAAAATATGAAAACAAAACAAACAATCGCTGCTTCTACACTAGCTTTAGCAATGATTGCGGGATCTACCCCTACTCATGCAGAAGTAAATGAAGCTACTCCCCAGCAAAGTACGGGAGATCGCTTAGCTGAAATTAAGCAACATAGACAAGAGTTAGATGCGAAATTACAGCAGCACAAAGAAAATGTGGATCAAACATTAAATGAACTTAACCAAGTTAAGGAAAATGTTGATACAAAGGTTACTGAACTACATGAACGTAAACAAGTTGCAGATGAAAAAATCGGCGAGATTAAACAACATAAACAAGAGTTAGATGCAAAACTTCAGCAAGACAAACAAATCGCCGAGGATAAAATCGCTGAAATTAAAGAGCATAAAAAACAAGTAGATGATAAAGTTGCTGAAATTAAAGAACATAAGCAAAATATCGATAATAAGGTTACTGAGATTAAAGAACATAAACAAACTGTCGATGAAAAGGTTAATGAAATTAAGCAACATAAAGAAAACATCGATCAAAAAGTTAATGAACTTAAGGAAGTAAAAAAACAGGTAGATGACAAATTAGCTGAGTTAAAAAAAGCGAAACAAACTGCTGAGGACAAACTTGCTGAGCTAAAAGAAAATAAGCCGAATACTGGGAACACGTTAGAGGAACTTAAGAAAATTAAAGGCAATTTAGATAGTCTTTCCGCTAACTTAGAACTAGCTAAACAAGATGTAAAAAACAAACTAGCTGAATTACAAGAAGCTAGACAAGATTTAGTAAATAAAATAAACGAAATGAAACAAGCGAAACAAACTGTTTCAGATGATTTATCAAAGAAAAAACAAGACCTAGATATTAAAATAAACGACTTTAAACATACTGAGAAAAAAATTGACGACAAATTAGCTGAGTTACATACAACGAAGCAAAATGTTGATAACAAAATTAATGAAGTATCACAACCAAAACAAACTACAGTGAATAACAACACTACAACTACTACTGTTCCAGCGAAAAGCAATGCTAGAGAACTTCCTAACGCTGGTAGTGAACAATCAAATAATATGGCTTTAGGTATGTTATCTGTATTAGGTGGCGTTTTATTAGTAACACGAAATAAAATTAAAGCATTATTCTCAAAATAAGGCCCTTATAACTATATTTTATACAAAGGACAACCGCAGATTTATGTGCGATTGTCCTTTTTCTTTATATTAGCTTCCCATCTCTAAGCGTCAATATACGATCACATACATCAAGCATTCTTTCATCATGTGTAATCATAATTGCTGCTTTTTGATTTTCTTTCACTTCACGTTTCATCATTTCTACAACTTCACGTGCGCGTTTTGAGTCTAGGCTTGCAGTTGGTTCATCCGCCAATATTAAATCTGGGTTGTTCATGAACGCACGAGCGATTGCTACCCTTTGTTTTTCCCCACCAGATAATTGATTTGGATAATGACTTTTTCTTTCTCCTAATCCAAATGCCGCTAATAAATGATCCGCACGCTTTTCTGATTCTTGTTTGTTTTCTTTTTTAAGCTTTGCAATGTAAAGCAATTGTTCTTTTACATTTAAATATGGAACAAGATTTGCGAACTGGAAAATGAAGCCGATTTTTTTCAAACGAATGTCTGTCATTTCCTTTTGTGATAACTTCGTAATATTTTGCTCACGAATGTAAATATCCCCTTTTGAAGGTGATAATAAAGCACCCGCGATTGATAACAACGTACTTTTCCCTGATCCAGAAGGACCGACGATTCCGATAAACTCTCCAGCTTTCACATCAAGCGACATCGGATGAAGGGCTGTTACTTCCGTATTCCCTTCTCCGTACACTTTACTTACTTTGTCTAATTTCAATAATGAAGTCATTACATCCCGCCTCCAATTGCTTCTAATGCATCAACTTTTAATACTTGGTATAACGAAATAAGTGTTCCTAAAATACTAATTACGATAAAGATTGCTGCATATTGTGCAATCATCGGTGTTGTTAATAAGAACGGCATACCTGCTGGTAAAATTTGTTCTAATCCTTGTACAAGAACAATACTGATTACCATTGCAACGACTGATAAGAATAACGCCTGTACGACTAAGCTATTTGCTAAATAAGAATTTTTCGTACCGATTGCTTTTAATACACCTAATTGTTGTGTTTTTTGCAGTGTAATTACGTAGAAGAATACACCGATTAGTAACGCAGCGATAACAAGTAAGAACGCAATGATCATCGTTAATGTTCCTTGCTCTTCTTTAAATCCTGGAATACTTTGCAGTACTTCTTTTTTGTCGATAACATGTGCATTTTTAATTTCTTTATCTGTATTCAGCGCAATTGCACTATAATCTTTTTGGTTTGGTTGTGAGATAGCTCCCCATACGTCTTCATTTACATAAACGACTGGTGTATGGCTAAACATTTGATCTTTCGTAAATCCTACGATTTTAAATTCTTTCTTTGAAACAGGATCAATAATTGTATCCCCAATATCGATTCCTTTTTCTTTAATTGATTCATCAGCAACCATTTCGTTGTTTGCTGTACCTAACTTCTCGCCTTTTACAATTTTCGGTTCTAAAAATGAATCACGTTCACTTGAGAAAATAGCAACATCCACTTTTTTCGAACTATCTTTCTTTTCATACGTCGAAACTTTCACACGAAACGGAACGGCCTCTTTCTCGCCTACTTGATTTACTACGTTATCTACATCTTCTTTCTTGATTTGTGAACGAAGTAATTTATTTTCCGCATCATCTGCTAAAACGAACTTATTTGCCTCCATATTTTGAATCGATGAAGCATTATCATATGATAGTCCATTTGCTAATCCTGAAATGACAAGGACTAAAAATGATAATAACACCATAATAAGTCCGATTAATCCGTATCTTAATTTTGATTGTTTTAATTCACGCAGAGCTAAAAACATTTCGCTCGCTCCTTCCTATTACTTTCTATGCACTTATCATAAAAAAGAAATATGAACGGAATATGAACAGAAGATTACAGAGAGGAAGATTTAATTTTCAGAAAGTATTGAAAACAATTAGAATCCTTGATACAATTCAGTCAAATAATCTTGACCGAGTAATTTCATTTAAGGAGTTGATCATTTTGAAGCCCATGTTCACACTAACTACTTATAGCCAACTAAAAGCAATAAGCGATCCACTACGTGCCGAAATGATGATGCGTCTATGCGAACGTCCTTATACAGGACAACTGCTATCTGAGAAATTCGGCATTTCAAGGGCGAAAATTCATTATCATTTAAAAGAATTAGAAAAGAATGGTTTTATAGAAATTGTTTATACAGAAGAAAAGAATGGCATCATTCAAAAGTTTTATCAATCTGTCGCTAAAGGCTTCACCCCTGCCACAGATCTATTACCTCATGTAGAAATGTTAAGCGAATCAGGTCGCCAAATCTTTTTACAAATGACAGAAATGACGAAAAGCCATATTCTCGCTGCACCAGAAGAAGCTTTTATATTACGAAAAGTAAGTGAAGACCCAGCTGAATGGAATTACGTTTCATCCTGCTGGGAGTTTGATGCCACGCCAGAACAATTTCAAGTGTGGGTGAAAAAGTTTCATGAAGTGATGGCTGAATTAAACGAAATCACAAAAGGTGCAGATAAAGATCCAAATAGTAAAGCTTATTACATTTCTACTACTGCACTGCAAATCGATGAGCGAGCAATGCAGCGCTTTGTTAAAAAAGAAGAAAAATCGTAATACGATTTTTTTTACATAAACGGTCAAATTTATTTTACCGAATAATTTTTTTATAAAGGAGTAAATTAAATGGACATATTAAAAAACCGGAATTTCCTCTTATTGTTTTTAGGGAGAATTTTTACAAACATAGGAGATAGCTTGTATTATGTAGCCGCGATGTGGCTCGTATATGAGCTGAGCGGTAATCCTTTTTATTCTGGATTGGCTGGTTTTCTTACATTATTACCTTCTGCACTTCAATTTCTTACCGGCCCATTCGTTGATAGATGGTCAATTAAAAATACTCTCGTCATCACACAAGTTTTGCAATGCATTCTTATATTAATCATTCCTATTACACACTACTTCGATCTATTAACAGTTCAACTACTACTCATCATCATGCCCATCGTAGCCTTTATCGAACAATTCGCCTATCCCGCACAATCAAAAGCTTTACCTCTTCTACTGAATAAAACACAATTATTAAAAGGAAATTCACTCTTTTCATTTGCGTATCAAGGCATTGATTTAATTTGCACGACTCTTTCTGGAATATTAGTAGCACTACTTGGCGCAATCACTTTATATGTAATCGACTCCTTCACATTCGCGATTACTGCCCTTTTGTTCTTTTCATTAAAAATGCCCAAACAAACCGAAACGGGCACATCACTGTCAACTAAGCAATATTTCTCTGATTTAAAAGAAGGTTTTTCAATCGTCTTCCGTTCATTAATGGGCGTATTCTTAATCGGTTCAGTAGTCGCTAATTTTTCAATCGGTATGACGATGGCGATACTCCCTTCTTTCGCTGATTCTTTAGGAGGCGTGAAATCATATGGCTTCTTCTTAGCTGCTATATCAGCAGGTAGTCTCATTGGTGCATTATTCAGTTCATGGGTTGGCAAACGTAATGTTGGCCGTGTCTCTATTATTGGCTTTGCGACTGGCGCTATCTTTTGGTTTCTCTCTACGATTGTACCGTTTCAATGGCTGTCTATTTTCTTATTCGGCCTAGCTTGGATTCCAATTGGTGCCACCAACATATTATTTGCGACAATTAGTCAAATTGTAATTCCAAATCAATACCTTGGACGCATCAATTCAGTCACACGGAGTATGGGCACAATCGCTATGCCGTTCGGTTCTTTAATTGGTGGATACACTGCAAATGTATTTAGTAGCCAACTCATTTTCGCGCTCGCTAGCATCGGGATTTTATTCATTTCTCTCGTATGGCTACTTCATCCGAAATTACGTTCATTGCCGAAAGCTGATGAAATTACATCGGATACTTTTGGGCTTCGGTTTAAGGAGGAACGCGGGAAAGGTGCGGCTTTATAGCAAATAGAAAATATCATTTAATCCGTAATTTGTAGAGATAATAAAGTTATTTAATTTCAGGCTATTTTCGTAAAAATTGTTGCTATTGGTTAACTTTTAACGGTTAAATTGTCTGATATAATTAAGAGAGTATGAAGTAACAGTATAGATAACTATCACAAAAAAGCTCAGATTTGAATCCTGAGCTTTCTAAATATTACATTCTGTTTCACAATTACTCTCGATTCTTGAGAACTTATTTTTTAAATTGAATTTTTTTAGCCTTAGCTCGCCCAGGATAGGATGCAAATATATCTCCATCAATCCATACTTTTACTTCATCACCTTTTGACCATTCCTCTGTATTGTCATATGCTAAATAAATTAAAGGAATACCCTTTTCCTCTCCCTGTATCTCTGAAATCGATTTATTTTTTATATCTTCATACTTGTCTAGAGAAAGATTCTCTGAAAGTAATATCTCATTTTCTGTTACTTCTAAAATAATTCCTTCCATATCAGCCTTGCCACACCCTGCGAGTGAAATACTTAACAATATAACTGTAAATGCCATGAAAAATTTTCTTTTCATTAGCTACACACCTTACCTTTATAAGATTAGACGAATTTAACATTATATAAGTTTCAGACTTGTTCAACAGTCCACCAAATCCATTGTATTTTTCACTACCGAAAAATGGTGTATTACTTAATATTTTCTCCTCCATAACTAACCCCCGTTCTAAATTTAGGACGGGGTTATGCCTGTTTTTTTGGATGCAAGATACTTCACAACACTAAAAATATAACAATAAAGTCGTTTGAAAACCTAAGTTTTATTCAAAAATAGCACCCTTTAATGGAATAACTAAAACGTTCATTCAACGATTTGATGGCCATGATCCCTGCATTTTTCTTAATTGCATAATTTGGCCTGTATGATAAGCATCATGAAGCATGATGTCTAGTAATTTACCCTCAAGTGAACTTTGCTCAAGCTCTTTTTCGAAAATTGCACTCAATGCCTGTCTTAAATTACGTTGGGCATTTTCACAACGTTCAACGACTTTCTTCCATTCCTTATCATCATTAGATTGATTGGTAAGATAAAAGGTTTCATCACCGTCGAGATTATATATCCATTCACGGCCTTCCAAGTTTGCAGCAAATCTCTCTTTGTAATAAATGAGATGATTAACGTTCTCCCAAATGGTTTTAGTTGCCTCTCCATATGGTTTCCAGATAGCCTGTTCGGCTGTAAGTCCTTCTATAGCATGTTTAAACGGTGCATACCAACTCTCTTTATCAAATGTTGAATCTAGTGCGTTTAAAAACAAATCAATTCGTTTCAAAGTAATCTCCTCCCTAAGTAGTTAAAGTTTCAATAAACTCCTTATAACTCTGTAGGGATTCTACATGTTTAAATAAACTTCCTCCTGAGCTCACTCCATAAACTCGTCCGATTATATAATTAAAATGACTCACATTTTTTCACTTTACACGTATACTAGAGACAAAAAAAGAAGAGGCCGTTTCCAAACAGCCTCTTCCATCTATTTCGGAAGCTCCACCTGAACAGTGGTCCCTTCCCCTTTCGTACTATACACTGAAATGTTTCCGTTATGCAGCTCAACAATTTTTTGCACAATCGATAATCCTAAACCGCTACCTTCTACGTTTCTTGCCCTTGCTGTATCTACTTTGTAAAAACGATCAAATATACGGTCCATTTCTTCTTTTTCCATACCGATGCCGTTGTCTGATATAGAGATCATAACGCTAGACTCTAATTCTTCTACAACAAATTCAATCGTACCGCCATCGTTTGAAAACTTAATGCTATTTGTAAAAATATTACTCCATACTTGATGAAGTAAGTTTTCATCACCGTTTATGATGATGTCCGGCACATCAAATTCGACGGCGATATCTTTTTCACGCCATTTCCATTCGAGCATAAAAATGACGTCTTTAATTTGCTTTTGTAGGTGAAACTCTTTCATTTGTAGAACTTTCTCTTCTTTATCTAATGAAGCGAGCGTAAGTAACTGTTTACATAAACTAGACATCCGCTTACTTTCGCCCTCAATAATTTTCAAGTAACGTTTTCTTTCCTCTTCACTCATATTCTCCGATTGTAATGTTTTCGAAAAACCTTGTATCGAAGAAAGTGGAGATTGGAATTCATGAGAAACGTTAGAAACGAACTCTTGTCTCATTTGGTCTAATTCTTTAATGCTCTTTGTCATCTTTTGAAAATTAGTCGCTAGTGTACCAATTTCATCTTTTCGATTTTCATCTAATTCGATATCATATTCACCACTTGCAATCTTTTGAGTCGCTCTCGTAAATGTTCGAATCGGACGAACGATATAACCTGCTGCAATCGCTATAAAAATAATACTTAATACAACGATGAAACCGAGTAATACCGCTAAGAAAATTCGCATCTCGCCAAATTGGTTCTGAATGTCAGGACGAATAAATAAAGCGTACTGTTTATCACCGTGTTGCACTGGTACACCGACACTATTTATTAATTCATTATCGAAAAAACCTGTAATAAAGAGACGTGTTGGATACGTAGAAACACCATTAAACGTTTCGCCATTCAATACTTTATGAACGGTATCATCACTAATAGACGTCTTACGAAACGCATTACCGATACGTTTTCCATTCTTTTGATCATCGACAATATAAATTTCATACCCTAGCTTCGCAATAGAATGTAAATACGCCTCTTTGTTTTCTTCACTTTGCTTTTCATATAACGATTTTACTTCTTCCGCATACATTAAAATCTTTTCACTGTTATACGGTTTTAACTTCACTTGATAGTACACATTTGTTAATAAAAAACCGATAATACTGCTAAGTAGCATGATCCCAACCGTCATAAAAACAAATCTAGAGTATAGTGATTTCATTTTATTTCAACTCCAACTTATAACCGAGTCCGCGTACTGTCGTAATTTGAAAATCATCCGTTCGTTTTGAGAAGCGATCTCGTAGCCTCTTCACATGAACGTCAACTGTTCGTTCATCTCCTTCAAAATCCATTCCCCATACTAATTCAATTAATTCTTCTCTTGAAAATGTTCTTCCAGGATAACTAGCAAGTTGCGATAACAATTCAAATTCCTTTAGCGGTAGTAAAATCGTCTGACCGTTACACTTCACTTCAAACCCTTTTCGATCAATAGTCGTTCCGTGTAGTGTAATAATATCAGCACTCAGCATTTGATAACGACGTAGCAATGCTTTCATACGGAAAATGACTTCAGCTGGCTCAAACGGTTTTACAATATAATCGTCCGTACCAGAAATGAATCCTTTTTCTTTATCAACTAACTGATCTTTCGCAGTTAATAAAATAACCGGTATATCATGATACTTCCTAATTTCCTCACATAACGTATAGCCATCAACAAACGGCATCATAATGTCTACTATTGCAAGGTGAATATTCTCTCTCTCTAATACGCCTTGCGCTACCTTTCCATCCTCTGCTTCAAAAACTTTAAACCCCTCTTTTTGTAAATGGTAATGTAACAACTCTCTAATATGCTTATCATCATCAGCTAATAAAATATGTATCATCTTCATTAAACCCTCTCTTGTTCATCCTTCTACATCCTTACATTAAGAAACAATTGGATTTTTTGCAAGAAAAAGAAAAAGAATCTATTTTGAAAAAAGATTATTCAAAATAGATTCTTACGTTTTAGTATTAAGATTATTTTAATGAAAAATAAGTTCTATGCTTTAGAAATATCAACGAATCCTTCTCCAAATACGTCACGAACATCGTGTATAGCGATGAACGCAGCCGGATCCGTAGTTTGAACAATCCGTTTTAGCTTCACTACTTCTTGCTTATTAATAACAATATAAAGAATTTCCTTCGGAGTTTTCGTGTAATAGCCATGACCTGAGTACACCGTAACCCCTCTGCCCATTAAGGTAGTTACCTTCCCAGCAATTTCATTCGGGTTATCAGAAATAATCGTAATAGCCTTTTTCGGATTTAAACCTTCAATTACAAATTCCATCACTTTCGTTGCTACATATAGCATAATAATTGTTATCATTAGTTTTTCTGCACCAATGATGAAATAAGATGAAAACGCAACGATTAAATCGAAGAACAGTAGACCGTAGCTAATGCTCCAGCCTAAATATTTATGCGTCATCCTTGCTAAGATGGTAGTACCTGCAGTTGTTCCGCCAACGCGAATAATAAGACCAATCCCACATCCAATAAATATCCCACCGAAAATGGCATTTACGAGCATTTCATCCGAAGCAATCGTCCAGCCTTCTGTCAAATGAAGAAATAGTGAGTTTGTAACTACAGCAATGATTGTATAAATTGTTGTAATCTTATTTAAAAATTTATAACCGGCTATTAACAAAATCGCATTTAAAATTAAGTTAACTAAGCCTGGTGACCATTCAAATAAATAGTACGTAATAATCGTGATACCTGTTACCCCACCCTCACCAAACTCGTTCGGGATAACAAACAAATTGACACCTAACGCAAAAAGAAATGCACCAATAATAATAAAAATAATGTCTGTCGTTCTTTTTTTCATACAGTACCTCACTTCTTATGTAAATATTTATTCTGTCATAAACTCTCACCATTATATCGTGGAATATTCAAATCGAACAGTGGTTTATTTTTATTTTAATATAGGGTAATAAATCAACCTCATCCTATATCCACATGTCATTAAAGAGTAAAACAACTGTATTTATTATGTGCTGCAAATAAAGTTTTGATTTCACAAGCCATTCAGCCTAAAAAATGAATATAAACACTCTCACTCGCACAAAATTTGAATACAAAGCAAATAGGCGAAGCTATAGAATAGACTTCGCATCAAGCATTTGATCATAGGGATTTATATGTCATTTTATCCACGCTTATACCTCGGTAATAATTACTATTTCAATTTATAGATTTCTATTCCTATCACTTAACTGGATTCTATATTCTGTCTCCTCACACTTTTTCTTTTATTTCTTCAAACAAAAAACTCCATTGAATTTGCATACTTAGTATGCAAATTCAGGAGTTTTTTCATATACCACTATTCGGATTCACTTCATTACTCATTCAAAATTAGCACGAGGTTCCTCTAATCCCTTCTTATTACTCCAGTTAAATAAGCTTTCATTCTTCGTTTGCTGCCCTGGTTTCACAAACAACATTGCCCCCATTGCAATAGCGGCCAAAATAGCAGCTACGATAAACATAGAAGGATAGCCATAACTTACAACTAAATATCCAGTTAAAGTCGGGGCTAAGATTGTCGCGATATTAGCGATGAAATGCATAATTCCACTATATGTTCCTGAGTAAGCAGGAGCCGTATCGACAATAATCGCCCAAAATAATGAACTCGGTAAAAAAGCAAACGCGTTTCCAAGCGACATAAGCGCTAATACTGCTACATAACTATTCATCGCGGGAATGAAGCTAAAACAAATTGCTGTAAGAAATAAAGAAATAATTGGTAACCCAGTTCGAGCTAAACGAAGATTCCCTGTTTTGCGTAAAATACGATCAGATAGCTTCGCCCCTAGCGGCAATGTGATACAAGCTCCAAGCCAAGGGATCATCCCAAGATACCAAAGGGAAGATAATTGAAAATGGAATACATCTTGCAAATATTTTGGTGTCCAAGTTAATATTAAAAAATTGATATATTGGAAGCAAAAATATGCTAGCGTAACCATAACGAATGTCGGAACTTTAAAAAAGGAGTACCACGGCTCTTTTTGAATTTCTTTCTCTGCTTTTAAGGATTGAAGCACACCTTCCGTACTTCGTATTTCAGCTAGTTCTTCTTTTGTCACTCGTGGATGATCCTCAGGCATATTCGTAAAAGTAAAATACCAAATAATCGCCCATACGATCCCAATTATACCGAGGATGAAAAACATTACTTTCCAGCTAGTGAAAGATAGCAATAGAACCGCTACAGGTGCCGTTAATACCGCACCTAACGGAACACCCACAAAACCAAGGGATGTTAGAAAAGCTCTTTCTTTTGGAGCTGCCCAGTTTGCTGCTGTCTTATTCGAAACCGCGAAAGATGGCCCTTCTGTTAAGCCAAATAAAACGCGGAAGATAGCAAATCCTATTAAAGCAGACCCTCCAAAAACAGCAATCCCTATTTCTCCAGCAAAAGCGGTCGCAATTTCAAAAATAGACCAAGCGGTTGCTGCTACGATCCATACAAATTTCGGTCCTTTTTTATCGGAAAAAATACCTCCTAATAAAGAGCCGATCATGTAACCGTAACCAAAATAACCTAATATCGCTCCCCATTCCTTCGGGTCAAAGCCATATTCTTTTATAATGAAAGACTGCGCATAAGCGATGGCCCCTCGATCAATATAATTCACCATCGTAATAAACGTGAGCATTGTAAAGACATAATAACGAAATTTATTCTTCATCAAAATCCCCACTCCCCCTCGTATTCTTTTGTTTTTCTCTCTAATCCTTTAATAAAATGACATGAACCTTTCCAGGACCATGAACTCCAAAAGCTAATTCCATCTCAATATCACCTGTCCGGCTAGGCCCAGTGATAAAATTAATACAGGCAGGTAATCCATTAGAAACCTGTTCGTGAATGCTAGTTACTCCTTCTGTTAAGCGCCTATAAATTGTATGTTCTGAGAGAATTGCTACATAAACTGCTGGCAAAACGCTAACTAAGCGTCCACGTCCGCCACCATTCCATAAAACAACTGTTCCAGTCTCAGCAAGTCCCATTTCGGCATATGTAATTCCCATATCTACTTGAGCTGTATAATCCCGTAGTTCTCTTTCACCTTCTTTACTTTGCCAAATTCGATGAGAAACAAAATTTCCTGTTAAATACTTTCCTATTTCAAGCTGATGTAATCTATCATCATCCCAATACACCGCAGATTGAACATTAAATTTATGTACAACGTACTGAAGTGCACTCTCTATTTCTGAACGGTATATATGACTTACTTCTGTATGTAAAGTATGCAAATTTGCAATAAACTGCTCTACTAAACTTTCGTGGTCTATCTCTTTAGGAAAGTGTCTGAGTGGATTGTTTTTCCACCTAGGAGGAGTGACCCCCGAGCGACGTTCTCGGTTTAGTTTACGTGCGATATTGTTTAAAAAAGATTCTTGTACATCCATTTCCATCTTATGAATCCCTCATTTCTTTTTTCCACCAATCACGGAATGATTGTTTCGCAGGTTTTGGAAAATCTCTACTTTCTGTCCACCCTTTTAACGGGCCTGGGCCATTCGCAATATATCCATCTTTCGCAAATATCGATAAACCTGTGTGTGCCATTTTAATAGCTTTCTCATAAACGAATGGATGACTCGCCATAAACGTAAAACCTTTAAAGGCCAACTGCTCAAATTTCGTTATAAACCCTAGTTCCACCACATCTTTACGATGTTCAATGAGAAGGTCATGTAAAGGAATTTTCACGGGGCAAACATCTGTACACGCTCCGCACAAACTGGATGCAAAAGGTAACTCTTTTAATTCTTCATATCCTTCTAATAAAGGCGCTAGTACTGCCCCGATTGGTCCGCTATACACACTTCCATAAGCATGGCCCCCAATATTACGATACACAGGACAAACATTTACACAAGCTCCGCACCTTATACACTTTAATACTTCTTCATAAGCAGTTCCTAAAATATCGGAACGACCATTATCTAAAATAATTAAATGAAATTCTTCAGGTCCATCCATATCTTCAGGTAAACGTGCTCCATTAATTCCAGTTACATAAGATGTAATCTTTTGACCTGTCGCACTTCTTGTTAACATTGAAATGACTACATCAAGATCTTTCCATGTCGGAACGAGACGTTCCATCCCCATAATAGCAATATGAACTTTTGGCAATGTCGTAGTAAGACGAGCATTCCCCTCATTACTTACAAGAACAACTGATCCAGATTCCGCTACCGCAAAATTACAACCGGAAATACCAATATCAGCTTCTAAAAACTCTTTACGCAATTTCTCCCTAGCAAATTGTAGTAATTGATTCGTATCAACTGGTATCTTTCTTCCCGCTTCCTTAGAAAAAAGCTCTGCTACTTGTTCCTTCGTCTTATGAATGGCTGGAGCAATTAAATGGGATGGAGCTTCTCCAGCTAATTGAATAATATACTCCCCAAGATCAGACTCTACTACTTTTAACCCTATCTCTTCTAAGTTTTTATTAAGGTGTATTTCTTCTGAAACCATGGACTTTGACTTAATTACTGCTCTCGCTCTTTTTTTTCTTGCGATTTCAGAAACATACGATACGGCATCTTCTGCTTTGAAAGCAAAATGAACATGGCCCCCATTTTTTCGAACATTAGTAGCTAATTGTTCCAAATAACTATCTAAATTTTCAATCGTATGCATCCGAATTTCAGATGCTGCCTCACGCCATTCTTCAATATTTCCTAATTCATGTGTAGCTAGTTCCCGTCCCATTCGAAGCCTATCTTGTGTCAATGGTACCGCGCTTCTCATCTGCGGATTGTGCAACGCTTTATCTACTCTTTTCAAAAATCCTTGTTCCCCCACCACACTCATTTATTCAGCCCCTTCGCCAGTACTTCTGCTACATGTAACACTTGAATGTTTTTATTTTTTCTGCGTAACCTTCCTCCAATATTCATAAGACATCCCATATCTGCTCCAATTAAGAGATTTGCTTCTGCCGCCTCAATATTTTTTATTTTTTCATCAACCATCGTTTTAGAAATCGAGCTCATTTTTACTGCAAAAGTACCACCAAACCCGCAGCAATCTTGGCAATATGGTAATTCTTTTACGTCTAAACCTTCTACTTGCGATAATAACTTAAGTGGTTCGTCTTTTATCCCAAGCGCACGACTCATATGACAAGATTGATGGAAAACAGCTTTCTCAACCAACTTAGATTTCAAATCATTTTTTCCAAGTACATTTATTAAAAAATCCGTCAACTCATACGTTCTATCCGCTAAATGAACCGCTTTTTCATACCATTCACTATCATCTTTAAACATCTCTTTATAATAATGATGAACCATGCTTGCACAAGACCCTGAAGGCGTCACAATATATTCACTATGTTCAAATGCTTTTATCATTTGCTTTGCTGCTAGTTTTGCTTCTTCTTGATATCCGCTATTGTAAGCTGGTTGCCCGCAACAAGTCTGTCCTTCAGGGAAATCTAGTTCCACTCCACATTGTTTCATAATTTCTACGACACTCTTACCTACTTCAGGAAAAAACATATCTGATAAACAAGTAATAAATAACGAAACTTTCATAAAAATCCCCCCTCAAAACGATACGATCTATTATCAAGTTATTACTCTATCACTTTAAATTTTAAATTTTTAGAATTTTCTATTTTTAAAACTTTTTGTTTATGATATCATGTGGGATATTATATGAAAACTATCTATAAGGTTGTTTTCGTATACAAAAAAGGTATAGAAAGGGACTTTCAAATGGATATAAGAAAACTTCGTTACTTTATTGTAATTGCTGAAGAACGACAACTTACCCGTGCTGCCCAACGGCTTCATATGGCACAGCCACCTCTAAGTAGACAACTATCGCTACTAGAACAAGAATTATCCGTAAGCTTATTTGAAAGAAACGGTCGAAATATGCATTTGACTGAAGAAGGTAAAATTTTATATACGAAAGCAAAGAACATTATTCAGCAATTAGAAGAAACTATTACAGAAATTAAAGATACCGGTGAAGGGCTAAGGGGGAATCTATCTATTGGAGCGTTTCATTCTTGCATTCCTTTTCTCTCTGAAAAAATTCGCTATTTTCGAGATAACTATCCAAATGTGAACTTAAAAATATGGGAAGGTGGTCCTTTTTACTTAATAGAGCAATTAGAAAATCGGAATATCGAACTTGCTATCTTGCGCGCGCCCTTTAATAAAGATGTTTTTTCTAGTATTAGTTTATCAAAGGAACCATTCGTATTAGTCATGCCTGCTAAATGGGAACTATATCACTCACACCTTCCAATTCCTCTAATCGAATTAAGTCATATTCCCCTCTTACTTTTACATAAAGATATAGAAAACTGCTATCATCAGCTCGTCATTGATGAATGCAAGCACCTCGGTATTCAATTAAACATAGCATGTGAATGCCCTGACTCAGCATTTATTCTTATGCTTATCATGACTGGAGTTGGCGCGTCTATCCTGCCTAAAAGCGCTGTATCTCATATCCCGCAAGAATTTATAAAAATAGTAGATGTTATGGATTTCCCTTATCAGTCCGAATCATCGATTATATGGCTGAAAGATCGGAAGCTTTCTAAAAGAGCTCAACGATTTATAGAATGTACATGAATTCATTTTGAAGGTGTAGCTATGGATTTCTTCGCTTATGTGCATACGAGAATGGTTCATTAATCCTTCTTAAAAAAAACAAAGATGGGAAGTCATAGAAGAGACTTCCCATCTTTGTTTTTTTTAAGAATTTTATATGAATGGAAATCCTACGTAATGTCTTTACCACGCGCGTCACACCTTACTGCCTTGTACCCCATTTTTCTATACTGAAGCAAAACGATAATCTATACTCAGCATTACTCTGAAAATAGAATCATCAAATTACATTCCTTATGAGCAGATTCAAGTTGATTTTTTTATAAATATACTATGTTCTAAAAGATACTTATACTATTGTAATTCATGCATTCCAGAAATAAATTTACTTATCTTTCTCCATATATTCTTTAATCTTTCGTTCTTCCCACTCTTTTCCGAATATCCCAAATGGAAAAGTTGTCAAACCGTGTATAACGATACCGATCCCCCAACCTGCAAGTGGATATAAAAACCATAATTTACTTGAATCAGAGCTTATATTTATAATAAAAAGCATTAAGTTCACTAGTATATAAACCGTTAAATGAATATAAAACGCTTGTAAATTCTCTACCCTTTTTTTAGCTCGTAAATAAACCTCATCTCGCTCCATCCTTAAACACCTCTTTCAATATTGTATTTTTTCACCTTCGCTCCAGTGTTAACATCATATTCTAATCGGAAATCCGTTATTCTCAAAAAACACAAAACAAAAAGCACCCATCAAATTATCACAAATATGATAATTCGATGGGTACTGCATGATACATTTTTACAGAAGTCTAATTAAGACCAAATCCAAACATCATCATTATTTTCAACGTTGCTCTTTACCTCGTAAACTTTTTCAATATTGTCCGTTGTGTTCCAGTTAATAGAACTTCCGCCCCAGCCTACATACTTCATATCAATTTTCACTTTCTCACCTGTATGAAATACTTGCCCCTTCGTTAAGAAAACATCAATAATAACTTTCTTCCCGTTTAGTGATGGATACTCCACTACGACATATTTTGTAGAGCCTTCTCCCCCATCTTCCATCGTTCCTACTATTGATACTTCCCCAATCACATAATCAGGAGAACCATCTTCTTTCATGTGCATACCTAATCTATTTGACGTATTTTCAACTGTATTTGCAATCATATATTCAGTAAAATTACGCATCATAGATCCAGTAGCTTTTACTTCATCTCCTACTTTCACGTTTGAAAGAGAATCTATATACACACTAACAGGTTCTTCATATTGCTTAGATTTAACAACAATTACACCGTTATCTACTTCTACTACTCGTCCTTCTAACGTCGAGAAATTCGATTCAATAGAAGCGGCACTCGCTTTTGACGGTTCTAATCCTGGTAAATTCGTTCCTGATAATGCTGCGATACCTAAAGCACCTGCTAAAATTATTTTTTTCATACCCATATGTAACCTCTCCATTCATGATGATTGTATTTTCGATTGGATACGCCCAACTTGTAACTATTATAGTTACAGGTTGGGCGAAATATCAACCATCTTTCTTATGCAATGTTGCATACTGTAATTTTCAAATGCAATTCAACACTAAGACTGAATTTTTGAATGCCAGCAGGTAAACAGATTAATGATGAAGAAACTAAAGTCATGCATCATATTTTTCAATGCTACAGTTTGTATAATGGTAGCCCATTACATTATGTAGGAGCGGAGTTAACATGTTAATAAAACCAAACAGATTACAGCCAGGTGATATCGTGGCAACAGTAAGCCCTTCATGGGGAGGCGCAGGTGATTCTGAGATAAGGTGGCGTTATGAACAAGGAGTAAAGAGATTAGAAAAAGTTTTCGGTCTTACGGTTGTCCCAATGCCAAATAGTTTAAAAGGTAGCGAATTCATTTATAACAATCCACAGGCTCGTGCGGAAGATTTAATGACAGCTTTTAAAGATACGCGTGTGAAAGCAATTATTGCGAATATTGGTGGTGAAGATAGCATCCGCTTACTTCCTTATATAGATTTTAATGTGATACGTGAAAACCCGAAAATTTTTATGGGGTACTCTGACGTTACCATTTCACATTTATTTTGCCATAAAGCAGGAATTTCCTCTTTTTACGGTCCAGCCATTTTAACCGATTTTGCTGAAAATATAGAGATGGATCCTTATACAATTGAAATGGTAAATCGAACTCTCTTTTCCAATGAAACGATTGGCGAAATTCAACCAGCTCCTGAATGGACGAGTGAGCGTTTAGAATGGATAGAGGTAAATAAAGATACAAGGCGTACGATGCAACAAAACAAAGGATATGAGCTACTTCAAGGCTCCACCACTGTACAAGGGCGTTTAATTGGTGGATGTATAGAAGTACTGGAATTTGCAAAAGGAACGGAGCTTTGGCCTGAGAAAAAACATTGGGAGAATAGCATCCTTTTCTTTGAAACTTCTGAAGACCATCCAGAACCAAGTTATATAAAGTATTGGTTACGAAATTACGCAGCGCAAAGCATTCTCCAAAAAGCAAAAGGCATCATTTTTGGTAAACCAAAAGACGAAATGTATTATGAAGAATATAAACATGAAATACTAAAAGTTATGAAAGAACATAACTTAGAAGATTTGCCGATTCTTTATAATTTAAATTTTGGCCATACCGAACCGAAGTTTATTTTACCTTACGGCGCGATGGCAGAAATTGATTGTGAAAATGGGTCTTTCTCTATTTTAGAGAGTGGCGTGGAATAAAGGAAAACTTTAATTAAGTATAGCCATTTTCCTGATCCTACAGAAAAAATAGCGTGTTTTTTCATTTTAGAGAGTATTTTATTTTGGTTAGCTTGATAGCGACATGAAAGGACCCCAATAAATAAAATCACTCCTATGAGATATGACTGTGAATTGATACTTTTTAAAAGTATATAATTGGAGGGAGATTACGTTTATGGAAGTAACATTTACAGTAAGTAAATGGGATGAAAAACTAATCAATGATACTAGAAAAGATTTCCCTATTAACATTGCCCATGTTGAATATGATATTGATGGTGAATTAAAAGGAAAAGCTTTTGTTGAATACTTATTATATTATTTAGACTCAAATATAAATGATGGTCACTTGGCTACTGCTAAAATTTCTGGATTTTTACACTTTGAAGGAATTTATAAGGGGCAACAAGGGACATTTACAGCTATAGAGCAAGGAATATTTGATAAAGGAAATTTAGATTCCCCAGGAACAATTATTAAAGCTACCGGTAACTTAGAAAAACTAAGAGGGTCCTATAATTATCAATTTACAGGTCAAACTAGTAAACTGATTTTAGAATTTGAATTTTAGCAAAATACCCTATAATTTAGTGGAAAGGACATTTCTTGTAATACTAAGAATGTCCTTTTTGTTGACGGGCTTATACAACTATTCTTCTATTAGTTAAGAAAGAACAGAGTATATTACAGAATGTCTTATTATCAATATTCAGCAATGCATAAAATTTTCGTCATGGGGGGAATTAAAAATCTACGCCCTAGAGACATCATGCCCCCACCTATTCATTACTTTTCCTACCAATTAAAGAATAATCCCCGAAAAACTCCCCTTCATAACTTCTTTTTCAAGTTGATTCCTACAAGAAAACATCGCAATAATCTTTGTTCGATTTTTTTCATCTGGTTCAAATTGTTCAATGGTTACGTCACAACGAATTGTATCACCGCTAAATACAGGACGTAAAAATTCAAAATCCATCTTGCGAGCTAACACGTTATAATCACCGCCAATTTTTGTAGGCAATGTTGATGTTAACAGCCCTTGTACAACAAATCTCCCCTGCTCATCTGGTGTAACATGATGAACACCTTCATCTTTCGATACTTCCGTAAATAAAACAACATCTTCTTTTGTAAAAGTTCGTTCAAAGGTGATTTTTTCGCCTACTTGCAATTTCATCCATACCCCTCCTCAAAAACACTTTAAAAATAAGAAAAACCGAAACTAAAAATCATTTCGGTTTTTCAATCTAAAGAAGTCTATATTTACTTTAAAGAATGTACAAACAACCCACTGCGCAGTTTCGGTTCAAACCACGTTGATTTCGGCGGCATTACTTCTCCTGCGTCTGCGATTGCTAATAAAGCTTCCATTGATGTCGGATATAATGAGAAAGCTGCTTTATAATCACCGCTTTTCACAAGACGTTCTAGTTCTTCTAGCCCGCGGATTCCTCCGACAAAATCAATGCGTGAATCAGATCGCGGATCATGTATTTCAAGTACTTGGCTTAATAAATGATCTTGTAAGATAGAAACATCTAAACCTTTAACGAGATCATTCGCATCAAACGTTTCCTCTTTCACTGTGAGCTTATACCACTTCTCGTTTACATACATCCCAAATGATTTTGGCTCATTTGGTTTATATGGAGAAATCCCTGCTTCTTCTACATAAAAGTATTGTGCAATTTGCTTTAAAAACTGTTCTTCTGATAAGCCATTTAAATCTTTCACAACTCGGTTATAGTCCCAAATAGATAGTTCATCATGAGGGAATAAAACAGATAGGAAGAAGTTAAATTCCTCTTCTCCTGTGTAATTCGGATATTGTTCTCTTCGCATAACTCCTACTTTTGCAGCTGATGCTGAACGATGATGTCCATCTGCAATATAAAGATTAGGAATATCTTCAAATGCGTTTACTAAAGTAGCAATTACATCTTCATCAACTATTTTCCAAGCAATATGCTCCACGCCGTCTTCTGCTGTAAATGTATAGATTGGCGCATGCTCTTCTTTCCAGCTTGCGATGATACGTTTCACATCTTCTTTTGTACGATACGTTAAAAAGATAGGACCCGTATTTGCATCACACACATCTACGTGGCGAATACGATCTAGCTCTTTTTCATGACGCGTTCTTTCATGTTTTTTAATTGTATCATCTTCATACTCGTCAATAGATGTACAAACGACAAGGCCTGATTGTGTTCGTCCTTGCATCGTCAGTTCATAAATGTATAGTGCTGGCTCTTCATCTTGAATGAACACTTCTTCTTGTATAAATTGCTTTAAATTTTCACCCGCTTTTTCATATACGCGATCATCGTACGGTGAAAGTGCCGGATCTAAATCGATTTCTGCTTTATCGACATGTAAAAAAGAATATGGATTCCCTTTTACAACTTCTCTTGCCTCTTCACTATTTAATACATCGTAAGGTAAAGCTGCAACTTGCACTGCTTTTTCTTCTACTGGACGAATGGCCCGAAACGGTCGGATTTTTGCCAAGTTTTCCTCACTCCTTTACACAATCATTCGAACGGCTACAACACCTGTAATTTTGCTTATATTTTCCACTATATTCTCTTTTATTATATCATCAATTCCATTATCAATATCAATCATTGTGTACGCCCAAGAATGTTTACTACGATTAATCATATCGGCAATATTAATATGATGTTCTGCTAAACATCCTGTAATTTGTCCTACCATGTTCGGAACGTTTTGATGCATAATTGTAATACGTTTCTTTCCGATATACGGAAGCTCTACGTTTGGATAGTTTACTGAATTTCGAATATTTCCTGTCTCTAAATATTCACGTAATTGACGAGCTGCCATGACCGCACAATTTTCTTCCGATTCAGACGTAGATGCACCAAGATGAGGCGTCGCTGTTACATTTTTCATCTTTATAACATTTTCATTCGGGAAATCTGTTACGTAATGTGTAATAATGCCTTCTTCTAACGCTTTTTGAAGAGCATTTTCATCTACAAGTTCTCCTCTTGAGAAATTGAATAGACGCATCCCTTTTTTCATCGTCTCTATAGCGTGTTCTCCAATAATCCCCTTCGTTTGATTCGTAAGTGGAATATGTAGTGTAATATAATCACAAGTTGCAAAAATTTCATCTAAGCTAAACGCTCTTTGTACATGTGTAGAAAGATGCCATGCTGTTTCAACAGATATATACGGATCATATCCTACAACGTCCATCCCTAAAGCTAACGCATCGTTCGCAACTAAAGCACCGATTGCGCCAAGACCGATAACACCTAAACGTTTCCCCGCAATCTCTGATCCAACGAATTGTTTCTTCCCAGCTTCAACAAGCTGTGGCACTTCTTCTCCATCCAACTCTTTCGTCCAGCTCACTCCGTTTATAATATTACGGGAAGACATAATAAGACTTGCGATAATAAGCTCCTTCACTGCATTCGCATTAGCACCTGGCGTATTAAATACTACAATCCCTTTTTCCGTACAACGCTCAACAGGAATATTATTTACACCGGCACCAGCTCTTGCAATTGCCTTTAAATCTTCTGAAAACGCTTCTTGATGTAAAGAGTAGCTTCGAAGTAAAATACCATCTGGATGACCTATTTTGTCTCCAATTTCATAGTGATTTCCATCAAAAATTTGCAAACCCTTTTCCGCAATTTGATTTAACGTCTGAACACGAAACATATCCCCATCTCCCTATCTATTTTCAAGCTCAAATTCCTTCATATAAGCTACTAATTGCCCAACACCTTCCGCCGGCATCGCATTGTAAATACTTGCACGCATACCACCTACTGAGCGATGTCCCTTTAGCGTAACGAAACCGCGTTCTTTCGCTTTTTGTAAAAACTGTTTGTTAAGCTCTTCTGACGGTGTTGTAAACGGAATATTCATAAGTGATCGATACGTAGAATTAACTGGTGAAGTAAACAATTTAGATTCATCTAAAAAATTGTACAGAAGTGAAGATTTCATTCTATTTTGTTCTTCAATCGCAGATACTCCGCCCTGTTCTTTCAACCACTCTAGTACAAGTTTCGCTACATAAATGCTAAAGGATGGCGGTGTATTATATAAGGAGTTATTTTTACTGTAAGTTTCATAGTTTAACATTGTAGGGCAAGCACTATTTGCACGGCCAATTAAATCTCTTTTTATAATTACAATCGTTAAGCCCGCTGGCCCTAAATTCTTTTGCGCTCCCGCATATATAAGGCCAAACTTCGAAACATCATATTGTTCTGATAAAATATTTGAGGACATATCCGCAACGAGCGGTACTTTATCTAAATGTGGAATGTCCACATATTTCGTACCCTCAATTGTATTGTTCGTTGTAATATGTATATAATCTAGTTTTTCATCATTTGGTAAACCATCCAGTTTAGGAATTGTAGTAAACTTCTCTTTTTCAGAAGAAGCAAGCACTTGTACTTCCCCTACTTTTTCAGCTTCTTGCATCGCCTTTTTAGACCATGATCCAGTTAATACGTACCCTGCTTTTTTATACGTATTCATTACATTTAACGGTATCATAGAGAATTGTAATGACGCACCGCCTTGTAAAAACAGTACTTCATACTCATCAGGAATGTTCATTAATTCACGAAGTAGGTTACTCGCTTCATCTATAATACTTTGAAAATAAGAAGATCGATGACTCATTTCCATAATAGACATGCCTGTCCCGTTATAATTTACAAGCTCCTTTTGCACTTTCTCTAAAACCGGCAAAGGGAGTATTGATGGTCCAGCTGAAAAATTATATACTCTCTCCATCACCCTGAAAACCTCCCTATTTCTTATTTTTATTAATTTTTAAACTTTCTGAATTATAACCTGAAATATAATACGTGGTCAATTTGTTTTCTATTATTACGGCGCAAGACGCAATGGAATCGCTTGCATGTGCAAACTTTTTTTATAAACATACAAAAAAGTGTTAAGTACATAATCGCACTTAACACTCTAGTAGTAAAAGAATGATAGCTAATTGTTCGTAAAGAACCGATCAAAAATTTGATAAATAGCAGAAAGACCAAAGAGCCAATAAATAGTGTCCACAAGCGCCGGCATAGAACCAAACCATTTCTCAACTACATTGTAATCTAACGCTACAAATAACCAATTCAAACCGCCAAGAATCACCAAAATTACTGTAAGGTAAGACAAAAATTTCATTCTGATTGCCCCCTAGGTGATAAGATGGTGAAAGGCCTTTCACTAGAAATATATGTGGTAAAATTCAAAACTTACCTATTTAATAAAAATTATTTTCGGTACCAGCCGTTAATAACTGCCTCTGCTTCTTTACTATGTATTTGATATGAATGATTACTATCATTAGAGCCAATAAACCATATTGAAAAACCTTTAAAATACGGCTTCGGTTCTAATACATCACGGTAAGCACGCCACCCGTTAAGTTGTACATCTTTTGAAAACACATTCGTAACATCTGGGTTCCACGGATTTTGCAGTCCAAGTTCACGTGCTGGCACGTTAAATCCACCAAAATATACTGGCTTTCCTGTTGTTTTATGTAATTTCTCAAGTTGCTGAACGACATTTTGACCACGATTGTATACTGTCGTCGCAAATAAACTTTGCTTTACTTCTTCATATGATGGATTTCTTTTTCCTGAAACTTCAAACCAACTATCAATACTTACGATGTCCACCTTTTTTAAATACGGGCGATTTATCTTTTCCTGAAACTTTGCTTCATAAGATGGATCCCAACTTGCAGTTAACCACCAGTTCATTTGATACAAAACATTTCCTTTATACTGTTTACGAACAAAATCAATTGTATCGCTCCAGTATCCTTCTGCATATTCCATATTCACGAAATTAGAAGCAATCTTAAGTCCATACACATTGTATTTACTAGTAATGGAATCAAAAATATCTTGTAAAACAACCGTTTTCCAATTCCAGAAGAAATCGTTAATATCACTCGGGTTCCATTCCGTCTCTCCAATATTTCCTTGCTGAATAAACGGGAACGGTTCCACTATAACTTGAATATTACGCTTTAATAATTCTTGAATTAAAATAATAGCTTGTTGCTTTTGCGCCTGATTAATTACCATGTTAGCCGAATTCACATTCGGAATATCCACTTGAATCGGTACATTCACCGTATTTAAATTCAAACGTTCTACATCAGCTAACACTTTCGCCACATTTCCTACTTCCCATACCGTTACGTTTCCTGATTTTATTTTTCCAGATTGAACAGTATTTACATCTGCCTGTACATTCCCTTGGAAACAAAAAGAAAACAACATGATACACACTCCTAAAAAACTTATTAAACTCTTATTTTTCTTCACAACTTTCCTCCTATAATTTTTGACTTTCCTGATTATTTTATACAATATTTCACATATATTCCAGAAAAAAAGAGTTTAATTTTCATCCATAAAAATTCTATTCATCCTTTATTCATACCTTATTCATACTAATCTCCTAAAAATAGTAAGGTGAATAAAAAAAAGAGCGTATTGCCGCTCCTTTTTTATCTTTTTACAATTGGAGTTATTGAATTTTTTCTGATAACCTAACAGAATCTATTTTTTCATATAAATAAATTTTTATACTCATAAATGTATCAAAAAAATTTTATCTATATTCGCTTTTTTTGTATTACTTTTACATTTACTTCATTTGTATTACTTTCATGTCTTTGAATATTCATAATTGTATCTCCATTATATTCACATATAACATGTGACTAATTATGATATTTATGCATGGGTTAACTATATTTTTCTAATATTTTTAGGAGCATCTTATTTCGCCTTGTCATATTTCACTAATTGAATTTAAAACACATCAGTATGCTATTTAGTAACATTTACTATTCGAGACATGATTATTGCAGTTATCAAGATAATAATAGCGGTTATCAAGCCAGATTCTCCAACCCAAATCTCAGTTTGATACCCTGTACTTGCACGCGCGAAAGGTCCTTGAATAATGGCATTCCAAGTAGTATGGATGATAACCGAAGGCCAAACGCTACCTGTGTTAAGTCGTAAATAAGCTGTAATATAACTGAATGGCACAATACAAAAATAGATGCCAAGTACTGAAAGAACGACAGATGTTCCCTCTACATATAGACCAGCAATCACAATTGGAACATGCCACGTTGCCCAAATCAATCCACTAATAAGGATGGGCCGTGAAAACTCTGCATCGACTAGCCTTGTGAGCATATAACCTCGCCAACCCATTTCTTCTCCCAAAACTGGGATTAAGCTAAGCAAACTTCCTAAAATGCCGCTCAATACTACTAGATAAATGAAACTGAATGGTGCCGTTAGATACTGAAGTCCAAGTATATTGTAGATTGGTTCTAACATACCACCTTCGGGATGCTGAAACCTCGCAATGCCGCTCAACCAGGCGATACAATAAGTAATTCCACAAATAACCATAGGTATTAGTAGAGCAAAACCAATCCCCTTCCATATCTTTAAGTTACCAAGACTAAAAGATACATCTTGAAACCCTTCTTTCAGTATTATGCGAGTCAAAATAGAAGAAAGTGCTGGGGTAAACATATATACCACAATAAGCGGCATACTTTTCGTAATTATTACTACTACATTTAGGATGATAGAAGTAATGATTAAAATACTCAGAAAGAGTTGAAGTCCTATTTTAGCACGTTGGATTTTATCTTTATTGTGGAACGATTTTGCGTGTAATATCATTGCAATCCGCCCTTCCCCTTTAATTCACTTGTTTATCGAATGTACTTCTTGTCATTTCCACAGACACAACTTAGCATAAAAATATTTTGGCATACAGATTCATTCATCTTTAAAATCCCTCCCAACTTTATAATCTAGTCTTACTTGCGACTCATCAATGTAATTATTATTTATAAGTTGTCATAGCCGATAGTACAAAAGTGTAATGATTAGTCTATGACCTGTGTCAATTAACCTTCTGACAATATGTAACTAGAAAATATGATATGGGATAGATAACAATTGAATTAAGGCAATTGATTGGTGCAAGTACATGAATCAATCTTGCTTTTACAAATAATTCAATTGAGGTGGAAAAAATGAATAAGAAAAGAATAATTGCAATGGTTAGTACAGCTTTATTAGTCACAGGATGTGTAGAAGTAGGAAAGGCTCAAACAGTAGCAGTCGAAAATTCAGGTCAATCAATCCAAAAAAATATAGTTAAATCAATACAATCACAGGCTTACCCATTAAAAACGATAGAGCCGTCAAAATCATTTGAGGATTTAAAACCACTTAAGAAAATGATTGGGAGCGCACAATATGTAGGATTAGGAGAGAATACTCATGGAAGCTCTGAAATTTTCACTATGAAGTTTCGCCTTGTGAAATATTTGGTTACTGAGATGGGTTTTACAAATTTCACAATGGAAGAAGATTGGGGAAACGGCTTAAAACTAAATGAATATATCCAAACAGGAAAAGGAAACCCTAGGGAATTTTTAAACTTGTTATATCCTACTGATGAAATTATAGCCATGATTGAGTGGATGAAAGATTATAATGCTGATCCATCCAATAAAAAAAAGATCCAATTTATCGGGCTCGACTTAAAGGAATTGGACCAAGGTTGCTTTAATAAAGTAATTGATTATGTAAGGCTGCATCGACCAGATTTGCTGGAGGAAGTAGAAGAAAATTATAAAGAATTGTCGGCTTTTAATGGAAGTACACAGGAATATATGAACCTTGCTCCTGAAATAAAAGAAAAGTTCAAAGCAAACGCTGAGAAAGTAGCTCGATTACTAAAAGATGAGAATAATCAAGCCAACACAGAAATAGTTTCACCCGAGTACATCTGGGCGAAAGCAACGGCAAGTGCAATAGAAAAATTTACCACAATGCTAATTCCTAACGACTATCCAAGTATGTTAAAGCTACATGAGCAATACTTGGCCGATCATGCAATGTGGGCACAAGAGACATTGGGTGGTAAAACGATGGTATGGGGACACAATATTCATATAGCTAAAGGAATTATCGATGAGAAATTATACCCTTATGTTGCGGGGCAGTTTTTGAAGGAACGTTTAGACAATAATTATGTCACAATTGGTAGTACAACTACGGAGGGGAATTTCACCTTATACAGCGAATATGATCCTTCCACTGGAGGTAAGATTACAACGCGTGACATTCCACAAAATGTAAATAGTTTTAATTATACCCTTGGAAAAGTACCATATAACATGTTTTTATTGGATAACCGTCACCTTAAAGGACAAGCAGAGAAATGGGTTAAAGCAAAAAGACCATTACTAAGTATAGGGGGACAAATCTTCCCGAACGAATCGGCATACTTTGATAAATCATTGCTTGAGCAATTTGATATTATTTTTCACATTCGAAAAACAAGTCCATCTCATATTAAATAAAAGTACAAAACAATCCCTTCTTGCATCTGCAAGAAGGGATTGTTTTGTGGAGATTAATAAAAGCATCTTTTTTAACCAGAAGTAGCTTACCCTCCCCTTTTTAGCATCATTTAGAACTGTCATATGACACTTTTACACTAGTGAGAATGACAAAAAAAGCATTACAATTCGGTTATTACATAGATAGGAGCGAGAACTTTATGAAATCAAGATTCATCCAGAATGGTTATTTTTTATTGCTAACTTTCGTTACAGGATTGTTTTATTTTTGTTTTTATCTAATAGCTCTGCTATTCAGTTTCACCCTTTCATTTACGGTAATTGGGATTCCACTAGTTATACGCGTACTACAGACTACTACACCTTTTATCCAATTTGAGCGCATACAGACGAAAATTTATACAGATATTTCAACAGACTCTTATGGTAGAAGTATAACAATAGATACATCGAACTGGACTCAGGTGAAATTAGTGCTTACTGACCGTCGCACTTGGTCTGCTGTCTTTTGGTTAATGCAGAAATTAGTAATTGGTATTTTCAGTCTCATTAGTGCAATCATTTTTTATGTAATGCCACTTATGTTGCTGTTCGCACCACTACTGTATCGCCACATCGAAATGAACATTATATTCATACAGATAGATACTTTTGCCAAGTCACTCTTTGTAATGTTTATGGGTATAGTATTTACCGCCATAAGTATTAGAATAGTAGATGGTTTGACAAAGAAAATTGGGGGCTATACACGTAGCATGATCCGGCAACTAAATCAATAGAAGTTTACCTTCTAAGAGAGAATTGTAGTGTAAAATTAAAAAGTACAACAATGTATGAAGGATTAATTTATAATATAGGAAGTAAAAAGGTAGGCTATTTAGGGGGTAAATGACTTGTTAGATATGGTTAAGTATTGGTTTTGGTATGATTGGATTATGTTAGGAGTCCGTATACTTGTTAGTGTCTCTATCGTCGTAGGCACATTAGATTTTCAGGATGGTTTAACATTACCACTTTGGATTATTATTTTTTGGGAGGCTGTTGCCTTCTCTATTCCATGGGTAGCCTTACTGTTCAATTACAAATATTACTTGTTCACAGAAATACTGCTATATGGTGGACTGTGTATATATTTAACCTCTTTATTTCCGGAAGCTAACAAGACATTTCTTATATCGGTGTTTCTAATTGCTGCGAATAGTAAGCATTTGTCCTATTATTGGACAGCTCCAACAACAGTTTTTATAACAACTGGAATTTTATATGCGGTTGCACCAAGTAATAGCTATTGGGTTTTGGTTACCTACTATGGACTTGCTTATGTAACGGGCTTCGCTTTCCATTTATTAATCGTCAATCATAAGCAAAATGAAGCGATTCGTAAACAAAACGCAGTACTTGAGCAATATATGTCTCAGATTGAACGCATTACACTGGCAGAAGAACGGAACAGACTGTCGAGCGAGCTTCATGATACAGTTGGTCACGCTTATACTTCTATTATTATGGGGATGGAAACGTTGCGTACCGAACTTGCTACTGAAATGGGTATACAGAGGCTAGATTCTCTGCTTGAAATGGGACGTAAAAGCATCGAGGACGTGAGAGGTTACCTACATCAAATGGATTCTCCGTGTCAATCGCCTTCCTTGATTCAATCTCTACAAAATCTTGGAGCCGAATTTCAGGAGCACGCTCAGGTAAATGTAAGTTTTAGGACGTTCGGAGAGGAATATCAACTATCTCGGCAAGCGAAGATCGCATTCATTCGTTGCTTACAGGAGTCCCTTACGAATGCAGTACGTCATGGTCAGGGGACTGAAATCATAGTTTCATTGCAGTTTGAACAACAATATACGAGGTTAGAAGTTCAAGATAATGGAAAAGGAAATGTAGAATGGCAGGAAGGCTTCGGTATGAATGCGATGAAAGAACGGGCAATGAACTTGCAAGGTCAATTGTCTGTATATACAAAGCCAGAGGAAGGAATGCTTGTTACATGTACCATACCACGACAAACTGAAATAAAAGATGGACTTATTCGTTTGTTAATTGTAGACGATCAGCCATTTGTTCGGGAAAGTTTGAGGACACTACTCGATAGATATGAAGATTTAAACGTAGTCGGTTTGGCTGAGGATGGCAATCAAGCCATCGATTTGTGTGGGCGCCTTCAACCCCATGTTATACTTATGGATTTAGATATGCAGCACATGGATGGAATCGAAGCAACCAAAAAGATTAAGCAACAATGGCCACATATCCGCGTATTGATTTTTACAACGTTTCAAGATACCGAACAGGCGTTAGAATCACTTCGCAACGGTGCGGATGGTTTTTTACTCAAATCTATTGAAACGTTGGAGCTAGCTAATACGATCCGACTTATTCACAAAGGTGGGACACTAATTGATCAGGAAATGTCTCACAAAATATTTGAGAAGTTTGATGAGCAAAAAGAGACACCACAATCAAAAGCAACCGCTTATGAGCTAACAGCTAGGGAGATAGAAATATTGCAGCTAGTAGCAAAAGGACTTCGTTACACTACCATAGCATCAAGGTTATATTTATCGAATGGTACGGTCAGAAATTATGCTTCCACAGCTTATACAAAGCTAGGAGTTCGTAACAAAGAAGAAGCTGTTCAAAAGGCTCTAGAAATTGGAATTATTGAATAACAAAATGTTTTGCGGTGTATAAAAATGAGTAACAAAGAAAAAGAACGCTTTGTGTGGTTTCTTTTGTAACAGAGTAAATAAAGCCCGTTATCGTATAAGTAAATGTTAAAACACTTACTGTTTTGTCATAATAAAATCATTGAATCTTATCCTCTAAAATACAATAGCCTACTATCAATTTAACTGATAGTAGGCTATTAAAATTATTTAAGAACTTGGTTTTGTTCTAATTTAACAGTTTTCATTAGTGGAAATATTATCACTTCGGCTCTAAAGTTAACACCTTCCCCTCTATCCCCTCCGGATTCAATGTAGTCGTATGATACGTTCCATTTACCCAATCATCTATTTGATCATGGTACCAATCGCTTCTAAAATGTCCCGATTGTCCTGGTCCTACGATATGATAACCGTTTGACATATCTTTCGTATCAATAACGAATCGCCAAGAAGCTCCGTGATTTACAATACCATTTTCTCCGTAACTCGCTGCTTGAACGGTAACTTGGCTTCCGCCGATTGGAATTGGTTTTTCACGATTAAATGCGAGTAATGCTAATATACTAGATGATCTCGAAATTGGATGTGTAAAAGCAAGTTGATGATAATCGCCCCACTTCCATTCTCCAACATCGGGTCCATATTCCTTCTGTAATTTCTTCATTACATTCTCGTACGATGTATGCACAACTTTCGTGAACCCTCCATACTTCGTAAACCAAGCGCTATTTTCTCCTGCTACTTGTTTTCGAATTAATTCATCAACTACTTGTGACTTCCCTTCAAATAACTCCATCACATCTTTCGGTATTTCTTTTGAAAATAACGTATTTGAAATCTCTTTCATTAACAAATGGAATATTAACGGTGCCGCTTCATCTTTACTATCATAAAAGTTCCATTCTGTTAATTGTTTTACTCCTTCTTTCTCTACTTCATTTAAAGATGTTTTATTTAACTCTTTTAAAAATATAGGAGCAAATTCTTTCCCGTATAAATTTTTTTGATCCATCTGTAAATCTTCTAAATCTTTCACCGTATACTTTTCCTTCTCTTGCAAAAACTCTTGAATACGCATTTGCCTATACGGTTGCGCCCACGTATTACTAATATGGTACGGATAATTATCATCCACAATTTTATTATTGGCAGTTGAAATAAACCCTTGTTTTGGATTTATTACTTTTGGAAGCTGATCAAATGGGATATACCCTTCCCATTCATATTCATCTGTCCATCCTGGCACTGGCAAACTACCATCACCTTTTTTACGCACTGGTATATTTCCGTTCGCTTTATAAGCAATCGTGCCATCGTTTGATGCAAACACAAAGTTTTGAGTTGGTGTATGAAAATCTTGAAGAGCAGTTTCAAACTCATTCCAGTCTTTCGCTTTATTCATATTTAATACAGCCTTTAATTCAGCTGATGGCTCTAAAGCAGTCCATTTCAAAGCGAATACTGTTTTCGTTTTCTCTTTCCCTTTATCTGCAAACTCCGAAATGACTGGACCATGCCTCGTAACCGTCACGTTATACGGAATTGTTTTCCCGCCTTTTACTTTAATAGATTCATCAACAACCGTAGCTTTTTCCCACTTATCGTTATACAAAAATTCATTTTCATTATTAGGATTTCGCTTCTCAATATATAAATCTTGCACATCAGGACCAGTATTCGTAACGCCCCATGCTATTTTGTCATTGTGGCCTAATATAACACCTGGCACTCCCGCGAAAATAACGCCACTTACATGTAAGTCTTTCATTTCAAGTTGTGATTGATACCATATGGAAGGTGTCGCAAGAGATAAATGAGGATCATCCGCTAAAATCGGCTTACCAGACGCACTCTTCTCACCGCTTATCACCCAGTTATTACTACCATTAAACTCTGGTGGAATGACCGTTTTTGCAAAACTTTGTGCTACATTCACATTTGTATTTTTCAATTCAGCTAGCAATCTAGGTGCATCTTTCGGATATGTAGGAAATAGCTCATTTGTTTGCTCTTTCGGTAGATTTTTCAGCGCCCAATATCGAAACGCCTGTCCGTGCCAATGTCCTCCTAAATCAAACGCCATATACTTTCCAATCGTTAAAGAATCCACGATTGACCATTCAGTAGGTTCATAACCTAATATAGTAAACTCAACTGGCAATCTCTTTTCTGCTTTCGCCTCGCGTATAAAAGCGTTTACCCCATCAGCAAATGACTGCAGGGCATATTTCGCTTCCCCATCATATTGACTAACAGACGCTTCGGCCGCTCGCCGTAAACCGAGCGTTCGAAACAACTTATCTCGATCAACAGCTGCTTCTCCTACAACTTCACTTAACATCCCAGAAGCTTGCCTTCTACTTAAATCCATTTGAAACAAACGATCTTGCGCTTGTACATACCCTTGTGAAAAATATAGATCATGTGCATTTTCCGCTTTAATATGCGGTACCCCTTTACCATCCCGTTTTACCGTAACAGCATGTTGTAAATCCTCTAGCTTTATCGTTCCATCTATCTTTGGCATAGAACTAAGCGTATATATGTTCAAAAAAATCACTGTACAAATAACCAACAAAAGAACGATACTACTGGACCAAATAAAAATTCTCTTACCCCTAGTTCGTTTCTTCTTTATGACGACTTCCATATCCATATAACCCCTCCTTTCTCAAACTATTCGCTTCTATTTAAGGAAGAACCTTTTAAAAAACTTGAAAAACCCCCTTCATTTTCCTACAAATGAAGGGGGACTTCTTAACGTTTGTTACGCCAGCTTTCATTATGACCAAGATTTGACTCGGTCGCTAATTGCACATCATATAATACTTCACTAAAGAAGCGCTTGTCTACTTGTTTTGGTACAATGCGTCTCTCATCATCAATTTCGTCATATTCATATGAACCACGGTTCACTGTACCCGCTTTATAAAATTGAATCTCAAATACACATACATCTTCTTCACCTTCATATCCAATCGGCGCTCCGCTAAATGACAGTTGCGCCCCTAATCCAGTGCGAGTATCTTCTTTATAAAATGTATAATAAACACCGCCATCTTGAACCGATCCGCGAGTCCATCCAAGTTTTGTCATCTTACCAAATAACGAGCGACCATTTAATAAAATACCGCCAAATCTCTCAACATCAATCTTATCATTTTCCTCTACTACAAACACTGGCCGTTCAATTTGTAGAAATGGCTGCACAATTCCGGAATTTGTCAGTTGCTCTTTCCATAGCTCCTTTTCCGCTCCTGATAATTCTAACGGATGAATTAAACCAATAACATTTCCAGGTGAAAGTTCATGATTCTCTCCTATCATTGAATAAAACGAACCATCCTCCGCATAACGGAACCTTTTCCGCAACGTTCCTTCCGTATATTCACCCCAAACAAGCGAAATAGCAAATTGCTTCATAATTGGGTTTTCCATAAATACCGACTTCCACGTATCGTATGACCAATAGCGCTTTAGTGAAAGTGCCGCTTCCAAACGTTGTTTCTGCATGGACAGAGCACTTCGAAGCTCTTTCTTTAAAGCCGCTAACTCTTTCTTAGCTTCTTCAGCCTTTTCCACATCATCTTTTGCATTCGGCTTTGGAAGTGACTTCATACGTTTTCCTTCTTCTGTCTCTAATTCAATTTTTGACTCAGAAGTTAAAATAGCAGTAAAACATCTATTCCCAAAATCAATCTCCTTCTCACCACGTATATTGAAGCCAAGATCTGGTGCCAGTTGATCTTCCAACTCTTCTTCTGTTATACCACGTGTTTTCGCAGCAAGACTTAGTGCTTCTTTTGCCGCATTACGCACTAACTTATGCTTATATTTAAATGCCATCGCATGAATAGACACAAGTGCAAGCTTAGATAAGGACAATCCTAGAGCCCGAACAGCATCTGCTGCAATCTTTCCTCTCATATGAAGTACCCATTCATCAATTTGCTTTTTAAGTATACCGACCATTTTATCATCACTATACATGCCATATAACGAAAGAATACCACGTTTCTTCACATCTGCATCTTGAGAAATCCATACTTGATATATTTCTTGTACATATTCCTTCAAGTCTTGTTCATTCAAAATAGTACTAATTACTTCAGCCGCATCTTTCTTCTCAATAACGGAATCTGATACATACTGATTTACATATGCTAGCGGAAGTTTTACATCGGCTATTTCATTTGAATTACGAAGACGAATTTGTGGTTCGTTCCCAATCCATTGCACAAATGAATTTCTTTTTTGTTCCGTTACTATACGACTGCAAAGTTCTTCTATATTTTCTGAATCTCCACCCACTTCAAGTAACGGAGCAAATTTCTCAACAAAAGAAGCATTCTTCTTTTCTTGTAAAGCTTCCTGTACAAGTTGTATATATTTTTCAATCTTATACTCTATTAGTATTTTCATCACATTTTCACGAACAATTTTCTTTTTATTATGAAGTTCAGCTGCTACATCTGCCGCAGCTCCTTCATCTTTCGAAAGAATTTTCACTACAGACTCGCGCATTTTTTTAGATGAATCTCCTAAGCATTTGATCAAAATGGGACGCATTTTAATCATGTTATCCCTTGCTAACTCTTCTAAAATATACGCTTTGGCCACAGCAGAATACTCATCAAATCGTTCAATTATGTACGCTTGTTCTTTTACAATGACATGAACAAGCGCTTCCTTTGCCTTATTCCTCTCTTCACTGTAGCATGCAGCTTGTTCAACTGCATAAGTGATAAGCTTTTCCTTACTTAATCCATACGAAAGAAGATCTTCTAATACTTGTTTCGGTTCTATCCCTCTGACAGAACATTCGTACAGAAGTTCGTATAAATTAACGTTATATTCATCTCCGAATTGCAGTGTAAGTACAGCTTCCCTCTTCGCTACATCATCTACATCCCAAAGGAGTGCAACCTCTAATACTGGCATCCCCCAATACATACTTCTATACTTAGGATCCTTAAGTATTTGCTCCATATCCTCAAGTGACAATTTCCCTAGTAAATAATCACGATATGTATCACGTATTGTAGACAATTTAATTTGCAAAGCAGCGACAAAAAATTCTTCCCGCATTCTCCCTCTATTTAACTCATACCCTTTTTCAGCTAACGTTCGTGCGATAATGAGATAATTAATTTTACTTACATATTGCAAAGTACGTTGAACAAATTCAGGATTTTCTTCCGCCACGGAGCATAACATTTCATATTCATACGTCTTACAAAATCCTTCATTATTTAAATCATGTTGCCTCAGCCGATGTGCAAAGAATCTTTCCTCAGAAATCCAAAACTGTTTACAAAAACTTTGAATTTCATCATAGGTTTTCTTATTTACACTCCCTGTTCGTTTATAGTTTTGAGGCTGATTGAGAGCTTGACACACGTAACGCGTAGCATGATTCATAAAACCCCAAACGTTTTTCTTCGCTAATATTTCAACATACCGCCTCGCAATATTTGAATACTGATGAATACTAAATAATAGTCGCCAAATGTATTCTGGTAAGTTTCCACCTAAAAATAATTCCCTATCACTTTCACCTTTTATATATCTTTCAACTGCTTCAATCTTTTCCTTTTCTCCATTCAAATTCAATATGAATTCAGCATGTTCTTCTAATCTCTCGTCCAATAAAGAGCGATATGTATGGAATCTCTCATAATCTACTTCAAACATTACGAGAAGTAGTGATAGTTGCTGTTGATTTGATAATTTTAATAGTTGATCTTCTATATATTTCGGATTCTCACCTATTAATTCTTGAAGAAAAATATACGCTTCATCCACATAACTCGAAATATTAGTTAAATATTTACATGCACTTCCTATAAGTTTATCTACAGGAAGTTCGCTCTTTTCTAAATAAACCTTCATATTAGAAAAATCCACATATTTAAACCTTATTATAAGAACATTTAACAATTGCTCCCCTAATAAATAATAAAATAACCGAAAGAAAGCCGGATCTTGTTTATGTACTTTCCTAAAATCATTTATAAACTGCTCCGCAAAATCAGCTCTCTTTTGATCTCTAATTGTCGTTAGTTGAATATTATTTAAAATCTCTTCTTCTCTCGTTTCTAAATAACGAAACGATAATTGTTCCTGTTCTTGTGTCATATGAATATATTGAAACAACTGAGATGTATTATTAGTCAAACTTTGTTCCCCCGCATCTTTTTATCTATTATAAAAATACCCTTATTTAATTGTAGTATAGCATAAATTTCACAAAAACGAACATACATTCTATATTAAGTTAATGTAAATTAAAAAACACTACTCAAAATACTTCTCCTTCGCTCTAAACTTCCTATTACACACTTTTCCTCACTAATATCCCCACACAAATTCCTCGAAATCCCCTTTACATAAGCGAACGTTCCCTTATTATTTTCAAAAGCAATTTTAAGTACCTCTAGTACTTTATCTCCTGAAACTCTTTGCATCCATCCCTTTAATTCCTTCACGATATATGGAGATAAACTACTAATATTTTGTTCGTAAAACTTGTAAACTTCACTATGCGGAGTGACCTCCTCTACTACTTCTACCTCTTCCTTCTCTTGAATAATTACTTGTTGTGAATTACTATCAATCTCTTCCTCTGGCATTCCAAAATACTGAAGTAATAACGGAATCTTGCATTCTTCTTCAAGACATTTACGCAAAAACTTATGTAGGAACTCTTTACTTTTCACCAGTTTCAGCTCACGTAATACACATTTCTCTATGTTCGTATTAAAAATAGGATTATAGTGTAACCAATTTATAATGAATAACTCTTTCGTTTCCGCATCATATAAAATCTTCCCGTATTCCACAAACCGGTTCAATAACTTCTCAACAGTCTCCATACTGTAACCAGTTTCAAGCTCTGCCAAACGCTTTGGCAATATGTAAATACCACATTGCTTCGTTTTCGTACCAGTTAACAAATATATATAAAAATAACGCTCTTCTGGCGTTAAATCTAAAATGAATTCATCTTGCCAAAAGTTCACCTGCACATTACGGTACACCGCCATCAGTTTCCCTCCCGCCCTTTACTAGCAAATAGGAAAATTCCAATCCTTCAATATAAATATAGGAATGAGGTAACGGTTTTGGCATTCGAATTTCAAATTTTTTTTACTACTACTACGCCGGTTTTATTTTTTCGCGCTCTTTTGTTCTTGTAGTTGTTTTTGTTTTGTTTTTTCTTAGTGATTTATTACTTGGTAGGTGCTTATGAGGGGCTTTGAAGGGGCTTATATAGTGTTTTCATTCTCCTCTTATCTGATACTCAAACAATCTTCATACATTGCAGACAACCATTATGATTCACCTGCTCATATTTACCCGAAAACAAAAAGCACTTGTTGCCTTCGTAGACAATTCAGTGCTTTAAGGTTGAAAGTTTATAAATAAGAGTGTCTATAATCGACATAGTTGATTGAAATACAATTCTGTTACATTTATTTTAGTAACGATACTATGATACATACCGAATTATCTATCACTGAACGTTCTGGGCGAGATTTCATTAACACTGTTAATCCAATTAATGAAGTGACTAGCGTTTGTGCTAATGCTTTAGCATTCACATCACTTTGCAGTTCTCCAGACTGAATACCTTTGGCGATTAATTCTTGAAATATAACTGAAAGATACATTTGATGTTCTCTAGTCAGCACTTCAAATTTTTCATTATGAGGAGCAAGCTCAACCATTGTGTTAATACAAAAACAGCCTGTATTTGATTCTCTTTTATATTCCTCTTCCACCATATTTTCAAAAAATGTACGAATGGCCTCTTTTACAGATCGTTCTTTTTGAAGTTTTGTTCGAATGCTAGTCGCGTGTATATTGGTGTATCTCCGTAATGCAGCTTCAAACAGCCCTTCTTTATCACCAAATGCTGCATATAAACTCGGTCTTTGTATTTCCATTTTAGCAGTTAGATCACTTAATGAAGTAGCAGCGTATCCTTTCTCCCAAAAAAGTTGCATAGCAGCATCCAAAGCTTTTTCTTCATCAAATTCGCGTAGTCGAGCCATTGAATCTCTCCTCTTTCTTCAAATGTTTTCTAAATTACAAATCACGTTTTTATGTACTAATCAGTATATTATATATCGTATTAAATTATAAATGATATGTCAAAACAAACTGAAATTACTTTACAATTCACTTGACATAGTAACTTATCCCTGATTATATTTTACTTACGAAATAACATACCGTTCGGTACATTATTTCGAAAACAAAAGGAGATGATATTATGGATGCTAAAGAAAAAATAACAACTGCTCTTACTCAGAATAATGATCAGTTCCAATTACCTATCGATACAATCATGCCCCGCTATATAACTCTATTATTTTCAATAGCTTGCGGGATGGCTGTGGCGAATATATACTTCGCTCATCCTCTGCTTGATTCTTTATCAAATGAGTTTAAGATCAACCATTCAACTATTGGTGCCGTTATTACGATTACTCAAGTTTGTTATGCATTCGGATTACTTTTATTAGTTCCACTTGGTGATTTGTTAAACCAAAAAAGACTTATTATTGTTCAAATGCTTTTATCCGTTTTCGCTTTAATTGTGATCGGATTCGCTCCTTCAAGCACCGTACTTTTTATAGGTATGGCCTTAGTCGGAGTTCTTGCGACTGTTACGCAAACACTCGTCGCATACGCATCCATTTTAGCTAATCCAAAAGACCGTGGGCGAATAGTAGGTCTCGTCACGAGTGGTGTCGTAATAGGAATTCTACTTGCACGTACATTTTCCGGAACATTAACAGATCTAGCCGGATGGCGTTCCGTTTATCTTACCTCCGCTGTACTTATGCTCTTCGTAATTGGTTTGTTATATCGTAATTTACCTAATCTTGAACATAAAAAAACAGCTATGACCTATCGTAAATTATTACATTCCGTTCTCTTATTATTTGTAGAAGAGCGGCTCTTACGCATTCGCGGAATATTAGCATTTCTCATTTTCACTTCATTCAGTATTTTATGGACTTCATTAGTTTTACCTCTAAGTGCTGCACCATATAATCTATCACATACAGCTATCGGAGCATTTGGTCTTGCTGGAGTTGCTGGTGCATTAGCTGCCACTAAGGCCGGACAACTCGCCGATCGCGGATTGGGAGAACGAACTACTGGCATAGCCTTATCCTTATTATTACTTTCATGGCTCCTCATTAAATTAATGAACCATTCTCTATTCCTACTAGTTATCGGTGTTATCCTTTTAGATTTAGCTGTGCAAGCTGTACATGTCACGAACCAAAGTATACTTTTCACAGTGCGTCCAGAAGCAAGAAGTCGACTCACTGCTAGTTATATGATTTTCTATTCTATCGGCAGTGCAACAGGTGCAATTCTTTCCACAAACATGTATGCAAGCTACGGATGGAACGGAGTTTGTATATTAGGTGCATCGGTTAGTGCTTGTGCTCTTTTATTTTGGGCAATGACCTTACGGCGACCATCACAACTAAAAGAAGAATAATTCATTTATGTATTTTTTAATACGTATTTTTCTACAAGACTATAGAATACCATTTACTTTTTAAAATAAATCAACGGCATTTTCATATAAAAAATGCCGTTGATTCCAAACTTTTATGTATGTGATTCGCCATTTCATGATAATAGATCATATACTAGCGAAATACATCTATTACAAATTACCTTTAACTTGTCCGACAATCTCATTTATCGTATTTCTATCAAACTTATCACTAATTTCGTATGGCTTACGATCTCCTACTAATTGTACCCCTACGATGTCTTTGCGGTCCTTACCATATTGCACTTCAATAATAGATCCGCGCTCTATTTGTTTCCAAATGTAACCTGCTTCATCTTTATTATCTAAAATAATACAGTCCTCAACATTTTCATCGATCCCAATTAACTTGTTATCATCCATATACCCAACCTCGTATTGTAGACGTTCTTTCGCTTTTCCGCTTACTAATATACCTTTGCTACCATATGAGTAATCCATATAATCCTTTTTCTCCGCTTGTATCGCTTTCGGCTCTTGTACTTCAGTTTTTTCAGCATTCCCACAACCCGTAATAAGACCGATTGGCATAACCACAGTTAATACTACTCTAGTAAAGTTCTTTATCATTTATAACCAACCTCACATGCTTAATTTAAAATTCTATTTATTTCCTTATTAAAGAATAACATGATACTACGGAGAAAGAGCCAAAGATAAACTATTATTTACATTCCCTCACTTCAAAAATCTACGTGGAAAGCTATACAGCTGTATTGTCCCCCATTTACCTTCATGTAGCATCCTTACAATTTTAAATAGCTAGACTTTCAAAATCACTAGCTGAATTATCGAGGAATTATAGAAAGTAGACATCCTACTCACATACGATTAGTATTAAATTTGAGAAGTATGGAAGGCTTGATAAAAAATATAAACTAGATGATTATAATTAAAAGGTTCTTTATATTAAAGAAGGAAGTGTACAGCTATGGATTTTAAAACAGTAATGCAAGAGCTTGAAGCCCTAGGTAAGGAAAGAACGAAAAAATATACATATCTAATGGTGCACAAGAGCCAGTTTTTGGTGTAGCTACAGGTGCTATGAAACCAATCGCTAAGAAGATAAAATTAAATCAAGAGTTAGCTGAGGAACTTTATGCCACAGGCAACTACGATGCAATGTATTTTGCAGGCATTATTGCAGATCCAAAAGCTATGAGTGAGTCGGATTTTAATCGTTGGATGGATGGGGCGTATTTTCATATGCTATCCGACTATGTTGTAGCAGTAACTTTATCAGAATCAAATATCGCACAAGACGTTGCCGATAAATGGATTGCAAGTGGGGACGAGCTTAGAATGTCAGCGGGCTGGAGTTGCTACTGCTGGCTATTAGGAAATCGAAAAGACAATGAATTTTCTGAAAGTAAACTTTCCAGTATGCTTAAAATAGTAAAAAATACAATTCATACTTCGCCAGAACGAACAAAATCCGCTATGAATAATTTTTTAAACACTGTGGCAATTTCATATGTACCACTACATGAAAAGGCAGTCGACACTGCAAAAGAAGTTGGTATAGTAGAAGTAAAACGCGACAACAAAAAAAGCAGTTTGTTAAACACTCCCGAAAGTATTCAGAAAGAACTCGATAGAGGAAGACTTGGTTTCAAACGTAAATATGTAAGATGCTAAAATTATAAAGGTGTCAATCTAAGCAAGATTGACACCTTTTTTCGTACATATTACTAAACTAACAGGACTAAAAGTTAACGGGGACCAATCATTCATTTCCCACTGTATATCTTATCCGTTAGAAACTTCCTCTTCCATTTTATATACCCTATCTCTTTTTTCATCACTTTTGATAAAAATAAGCTTCCCTTCCGCAACAAAACCTTCTAATAGTAAGCATACTTTTCCATATGCTTTAGGCTTATTCGTAGTGAATCTTTCGTCTGGTATTTTACCAGCTCGTATTAATTGTTCGCACAGCTCCAGTGCACTTATTTCTTCAGAATTAAATAATCCCAATATATCTTGTTGCAATGGCGATAAAGGCACTGGTATCTCAGCTACCTCTACCTTTTCTTTTTTATTTTCTTTTTCTTCTTCAAATAAATCTTCAAATGAAATTTGATTCATTACATCTTTTCCTTTCTGACAATGGATTTGTAAAACATGAACTGAATCCTATATGTACTAGAACTTTTAAATTTAGTTATTGTCATGTAGTCCTTACCTTATTACATGAATTTCATACATTATGTACAGCGTTTCAAGTAGTATGTTTCGATTATACCAAATATACGTTCTGTTATCTATTGTAGAATTCGTTATAGCAGGACTGAAAGCAATAGTGAACATCCTCTAATTTGTTAGTTGCATAAAACATGTAACAAATCTATACTCATCTTTTAGTTTGTCCGCCATTTCTATAAAAGTAAGACTAGAGCCACCTAACCCATGTAAACAAAAGATAACCGGATTTTTCTTATTACCCCATTCTGTGATGTGTACTTTCTTATTTTAATGATCAGCAAAATTTGTAAGATTATACCAAATAAACAACGCTACCAATCGCAATGTTTAGGCTACCTCTACCTGTCTATCAAGCTAAGAAAATCTAACATCCAAAACAAAAAAGGTAGCGAGGTTAATATTGTATTACCTGGAAAACAGGCAGTCTCTAAAGACTAGTTAAGCAGATACAGTAAGCAAGTATTCTATGTTACGAATGAAAAAGAATCTGATATGAATATCAGATTCTTTTTCACTGCTTCTTTTATAAATTTAAGTTCTTGATACATATATCGGTTCATACGTGCTTACATTATCATACATGGTTTTCACAATACTAGGAGGAAGATTAACACATCCTCCAAATCCACTGGTTTTTTAATAGAATCAAAGTGGATTTTTATTTATCGGACTTAATTTTTTCGCTATACTCTTCTAAAGTTAACCCTTTTTCTTTTAGATAAGCAGCAACTTCTTTTCCTACATAACGATAGTGCCATGGCTCATACTTAATGCCAGTAATATTCTCTTTATCTTTTGGATAGCGGATAATAAACCCATATTCTGCAGCATTCTTATCTAACCATTTGAATGCATCGGTATTTTCAAAGGTTGCATTTAAATCTTCTACAGTATTCTGCCATTCAACTGAAATAATGTCTAACGCTAATCCAGTATGATGTTCACTTGCACCAGGATACTGAAGATATTCCAATGCCTTAGCACTAGCCTCTTCATCCGACAAACCCTGAGATTTATAACTTTTAACTGAAGCATCATAATACGTTTGTTGTAATTTTATAGCTCGATAACCTGATCTTAAATAAAGATTGATCCCATCTTTTTTTGCAGCTGCCACCATATCCTGATAGGAAGTTGCAATTCTGCTATCTATTTTCATATTAGGCTTAGCATTTTGAGTGATACTTGTTAATTCAATCCCTATTTCCTTTGATAACATATGTTCTCTATTTACAAGAATAATTCTCCAATCATTAGGATCAGAGATAGGTAAAACATCTTTTTTATTCACATTTTTTTCATTTTTATTGTTAGTAGTTGCCTTAGATGTTTGTTCTCCGCTACAAGCAGCAAGACTGCATCCCATTGCCAATACCAATACTAAAATTATAAATTTTTTAATTGTATCTCATTCCCTTTTGTTTATTAGTCTTTATACCAATTTCCCAACACATCTCTAGGAATAGCTTTGAAATCCTTCAAAGAAACGGGGCCGACAAATTCTTTAATCCCATGGTTTTTAGATTTTTCATCCGAATAATCTTTTAAAAACTGAATTTTAAAATCTTTCTTACCATCAGCATAGTCGGTTACTGTCGGTACGAGTGCCGCTTGTCGTATACCAAAGGTTTCATCTTCATATTTGACAAATTGTATATAAGATAGTCCTCCAACCAATGTTTCTAATTTTTCTTGAGCAGAAATAAGATTTCCAAGAGAATAATAGACTAGCGTTTCATGTCCATCTTTATTTTGTTTCCACTCAACTGGTTGAATTACATGTGGATGATTTCCAATTACTACATCTACACCTAAATCTGTTAAATATTGAGCCATTTCTTTTTGTTGCTTGGAAGGTGTAAAGTTATATTCTACTCCCCAATGCACCATAACAATCACCATATCAGAGTTCTTCTTTGCCTTCTCCACATCATTTTGTATCGCTTTTTTATCAATTAAATTTATTGCCCAAGACTTATCATTTGCAATTTTAATTCCATTCGTACCATATGTATAATTAAGTAGCCCAAAGCGAATACCATTTTTGGTAATCGTTTTTATTTCATTACGTTCGTTTTGACTCTCATTAATGCCTAACGGGATAACATCCGGATATTTCTTCCAATATTCTCTTGTATTCGCAACACCTTTCATACCCATATCCATAGCATGATTTGTCGCTTGAGTCACTATATTGAATCCAGTGTCCACTAAAGATTGACCTACTTCTTCAGGTGTATTGAAAGTAGGATACCCCTGTACTTTTAGATTATTTCCTGCAATTGGAGTCTCCTGGTTCACTATAGCAAGATCACTTGATTGAACAGCTTTTTTGATATTTTCATAAATATAGTGATAATCATATGAACCGTCTTTTTGTTTGCCATCTTTAATTACTGCGTCATGATATAAATTATCACCCGTCGCTATTAAATTCACAACCGATTTTACTTTTTTATCTTCAGTAAAATTAGGAGACTGTTGAATAGGACTTTGATCTACCCAATTCGGTGTTTTTAATGATTTATCTGTATTTGATTGTGCCGGTGGTAATGAAGCTTTAGATGTCTTAACATCTGTATTATCACAAGCGGTTAAAATCACTAAAAAAATAAGACATAATAAAAAAAACTTTTTATTTCTCTGTAAATTATCTAACATGTGATCCTCTTTTCTGTTGTATTACCTAGTTCTAACAAATAACTTTTCAAAACAACGTATTTTGGTTTTAACACTTCATTATGGAAGGACACTCTGCTACATCTGCTTCGGAATATACAAATAACCACTTTCTAACAATCTATCAATTCCATCAAAATTGATAGATTGTTAGAAAAACATAATCCACCAGGATGTCGACTATATTCCAATTGTAGTAGCTGGTTAATCTAAACAAGAGAGAAGAACCTCCCCTCTTGCTTTACATTTGAGCGGCTCCAAAAAGAGGGAATCGTTGCCGTACCCTCTTTAGATAGTGTGAAATCTGTGTAACTAATTTCTTTAAGTTGAGCGACAATCATTATACTGATAACAAAAAGTAAGACCCAAGAACTTATTTTAGCAATATACGAATAAAGTAGCAATCTTTTCTCCGCCCAATATAAAGAAACCATCCAACTCAAACGAATTGGACGGTTGTATACACTAAAGAGAATTTATTATTTGTATTACTTCAATTTCCCCTCAAAAACAATTTTTCTACCACACGGTTCAACTTCTGTTTTCCCGTCTTTCTTCACTTCATGAAAAATTGGCTCTTCCATGCGGCGAGATGGTGCATATCCTTCTTGTTCCATGCGTGCTAAGCAGTCTGTAATTGTTTCGTTTTCTAGTACTTCAAATTTTTTCTTATTAGGTTGTTTTGTCATGCCCTAACCTACTTTCTATTTTTCTTGATGCGAATTGATTCTTCATATAAATAATATAAAACATTGCGAGAATACCCATTATAATCATAACCGCAATAAAAAAGCTTGTATACTGTATTTTCTCTATAAATACGCCTCCTAATACAGGACCCATAATACTTCCTAAACTAAAGGCGATTCCAGATAATATATTGCCTGCTGGTAGTAAGTGTCTCGGTAATAAATCTGTCATAAATCCAAGACCTAATGAAAAGCATGATCCAATTACCATACCTGCTAACAGCATACAGGCAAAGACGATCCAGTAATATTGATCAAATACTGCTGCAAGTAGAAAAATGCCCGTGCTTACGCTGAACGTCCACGTTAAAATACGGTCTCTTCCATATTTATCACTTAATATACCGAGTGGAATTTGTGTAATAATGCCCCCAACTGCGAACGCTGGTAATAAGAAGGATACATCTGAAACAGACCATCCTTTGCGAAGCGCGTATACTGGTAAATTACTATTTAACATTGCTTCAAGTACGCCATATGCAAGTGGTCCTAGTAACGCAATCCATCCTAATCCAACAACTTGTTTATAACGAGAAAATGATGATTGACTCTTCGCTTCTCTTTCATCTTGTGCTGGAAATGCATTTTTCGTTGGGAGTAATAAAAGCCAACCTATTAAACAAAGTATAGTAGATATAATAAATGGTGTTGCAAGACCGTACTGAACAGTGCTTGCTAAATACGGACCAACGGCGAAACCAATTCCGAAAAATACACCGTATATCGATACTTGTCTCCCTATTTTACTCGGGTCCGATGTTGTCGTGATCCATGTTTGTGTTCCGACATGAAGCATATGATCTCCGACTCCAACTAGAAATCTAAGAATGAACCATACCCAAAATGAAAAGGTTTGTGTAAAAAAGAATAATGAAATAATAACGAAAAAACCACCAATGACGATAATTGGCTTCATTCCAAACTTTTGCATCGGTTTTTCAAGAAACGGTGAAATAACTAATATCCCAATATATAATGCCGTCGCATGAATACCATTAATACTTGAACTAACCCCTTCTTGTTCAAAAATCATTGCAATGGCAGGTAAGAGCATCCCTTGTGACAAACCTGAGATTGCTACAATTCCAACCATAATCCAAAAAGTAAAACGCATTGACATCCCTTTCCCTCTCCTTCTCACGCTTTCCACTTTTCATTATAAACTGTTTCTGTAAATGCGTGTACGAATTATTCATAATAAAAAAGAAGCTAAAAGAATGAACCTTTTAGCTTCTTATCCTTCCCAAACTTGTGCTTTCACATTGTAATGAAAGTGCTTGAAATATGGATTTTCATAAAATGATGGTCCATATAAGTAGTGATGTACGTGAGCTATTGGTGGTTGCTGTAGTTGTAATGGAACAACAGATGGTGAAACTTGCATATACATCGGATTTATCATCATTTTTGTATATATATGATGATCATATGGCGAATAAGCGATTAAGGATGGTTTATGCATTGACAATCTCCCCTTTTACATACAAATGTTATAGTATATGCAATGCTTCAACTTTCGGGGATTATTTCTGTTCTAACCAATCTTCTACATGTTTTATAAACATATCTAAACAATCAATAAACGGTGAATGCCCGCAATCTTCTAACACCTTCAACTCCGCATTTGGCAAATGTTTCGCTAATTCTTCACCAACTACTTGTGGTACGACATAATCGCGGTCCCCTTGTATGACGAGTGTTGGGGCTTGAATACGGTGAATGTATCCATTTCCTCGTACAACACCATTATGTTCATCTGAAATATTAAATGTAACTAATGAATAATTCACATCAACGAAATTACGCTGCGTTAACATATCGTCTAAATACTTTTCATAACGATCCGGTTCAGGTTGATTATGTGTATATATTAATAGATTCCATACTGTACGGTAATATAATTTATTCATATTTTTTATTGCATCTAGTACTGGTGCAATTTGCACTGGATCTTGCGCAATTTCTTCTTTCGTTTTTAATAAACTCGATACGATTGGTTGCCCGTTAATATCTTTTTTAAATATCGGGTATCCTTTCATCCCTACCGATTCTACTAATATTAGTTTTTCTACAAAAGTTGGGTGGCTCGCTGTAAACTCCATCGCAACACCGCCGCCCATTGACCATCCCATTAATGAAAATTTCTTCAAATTTAATTTATCTATAAAAAGTTTCACATCTTCTGCAAAGTCTCGTAAAGAATCTATCGCCTTATTATACGTTGATTGTCCAAATCCCCTTAAATCAATTGCGTAAATATGATATTGCTTTTGTAGTTTCTCAATAACTAAATCAAAGTGTTGTGACGATGTCATATTCCCATGAATGAGTACGAGCATTTCTTCATTTTGCCTTCCAACTTCTTGATACGCAATCGTTTCTCCGTTCGATAGTGAAACAAACTCCATTGTTGCAGGCTTAATCATCACAAGTTCCCCCATTCTTTTAATAGAAAGAATATTCTTTACTTAATTAAAGAATACCATGTAGAATGTACGTTCTCAATACAAAATCTATACGAAATTTCCACATAAAACAACATGTCTATTACTAGACAATTAAAATAAAAAGGTATATAGTTAGCTAGGTAACTAATTTGAAAGGATCAAAATACATGGACGAAAAACAACATTTTTTCCACATTGTCAGTCAAACTTCTCGTAAGTTTACGAAGAAATTTAATGAACGTGTATCTCCAACAGGATTATTTAGTGCGCAATGGGCTGTTATTTTCCGCATTAATCAAACCGGTTCTTGTACGCAAACAGAATTATGCCAGTATTTAAATGTTGAATCGCCAACGATGACTCGTACGTTAACACGTATGGAAACGATGGGCTGGATTATTCGTACAGAAGGAAAAGATCGCCGTGAGAAGCTTATTTCATTGTCTGATACAGCATTAAAGATGATACCTGTATGGCAAGAAGAAGTTGATACTTTCGAAGAAAAAACGCTAGATGGTATTAACGAAGATGATTTACATCAAGCATTTCAAGTGTTACAACAAATCATTAAAAACTTAGATTAAATTGGAGGGATGACGATGCAAAGTGAGAAACTTTGGACGAAGGATTTCCTCGGAACTTGTTTTAGTAGTCTATTTCTTTTCTTAACATTTTATATGCTTATGACTACTTTACCTATCTATGTAATAGACGGCCTAAAAGGAAAACCTGAGGAAATTGGTTTAGTTGCAACTGTTTTTCTTATTTCATCTGTTTTATGTAGACCATTTACAGGAAAATGGCTTGATGAATTAGGAAGAAAGAAAATTTTATTTATTTCACTTTCTTTATTTTTAGCTGCTACCGTTATGTATTTCGGTGCGCAAAGTTTATTTTTATTACTTGCCCTTCGCTTCTTACATGGTATTGGATTCGGTATGGCAACAACTGCAACTGGTACGATTGTCACAGATGTTGCACCAGCTCATAGGCGAGGCGAAGCACTTGCATATTTCGGCGTATTTATGAGTTTGCCGATGGTAATTGGTCCTTTTTTAGGTTTAACAATTATTTCTCATTTTTCATTTACTGTGTTATTTATCGTTTGTTCCGTATTTTCATTACTTGCATTTTTATTAGGACTACTTGTAAATATTCCGCATGAAGTACCAGTGAACAAACAAAAACGAGAAAAAATGAAATGGAAGGACTTAATTGAACCAGCTTCTATTCCAATCGCTCTGACAGGATTTGTTTTAGCCTTTTCTTATAGCGGTATTTTATCTTTTATTCCTATTTATGCGAAAGAGCTCGGTTTAGGAGAAGTTGCTAGTTACTTCTTTATTTTATACGCACTCGTTGTTGTGATTTCTCGTCCATTTACAGGAAAGATTTTTGATCGCTTCGGTGAAAACGTACTTGTTTACCCAGCTATCATTATTTTCACAATTGGGATGTTCATTTTAAGCCAGGCGCAAACTCCGTTTTGGTTCCTTGGCGCAGGTATGTTAATCGGTTTAGGTTACGGAACATTAATTCCAAGTTTCCAAACGATTGCAATCTCTGCTGCTGCAAACCATCGACGTGGTTCTGCAACAGCTACGTACTTCTCATTCTTTGATAGCGGTCTCGGCTTTGGCTCTTTTATTTTAGGCATAGTCGCAGCTAGGTCAAGTTATCATAATATGTATTTTATCGCAGCTATTATCGTTGCGTTCACTTTACTACTTTATTATGGATTACACGGACGAAAACAAAAATTCAAAAAGCAAAGTACAGATGGACAAATATCTGCTTAACGTTCATAAGGAAAGTAAACTTACCCGTTTACTTTCCTTATTTTGTATTTCTTTTAAGACGAGCGTATACTTATAATAGAAACTAAAGGAGGTACATGCATGAATGTAAAGAAATCTCCCCTGCTATTACTGTTACTAGTATTACTATTCGTAGTTACAGGGCTTGGGTTTACTTTTTTTAAAAATAATAAAACGACCCCCACTAAAGATAATGTCACAAAAGAGAACTGGTTAGATGATCCTTACTTACGTTGGTCGTATACACATATGAAAGAATTCACTTTAATTAATGAAGTAAAAAACAATCCTGAACAAATTGCTCAATTCCCTACCGCGTTACAAAACTTAGACGATTTTGCTGTCCAACGTGGATTTGGAAATACGACTCCTCTAAAAAAACTTTTAGACGAAAACAAAACAGATGCTTTTGTCGTTGTACAGAATGGTCAACTTGTTTATGAACGATATTTCAATGAATATAACGAGAGTAATCCTCATGGCATGGCATCATTAGCAAAGGGGTTCACTGGTGCAATTATACAATCTCTCGCTGAAGAAAATCTTATTGATGTAGAGAAGACAGCTGAAACTTACATAAAAGAATTAAAAAATACACCATTCGGAACAGCTACACTTCAGCAATTACTGGACATGCAAGTTTCCGCTGAATACCCTACTCACGGATATATGCAGCTAGGACTAGAAAATCAAGATGCGCAACTATATTTAGCTAGTAATATTTTATCCCGAGGTAAAAACTACGAGGGTCCTATGAAAATTTATGATATGTTACTAGAAGCAGAAGAAACCGCACCACCCGGTTCCGCTTTTTCTTACAATAACGGATCAACAGAAACACTCGCTTGGATTATCCGAACAATCACTGGCAAATCATTAGCTGAAAATGTAAGCGAGCAAATTTGGTCTCAAATTGGTATGGAAGAAAACGCGTATTACGTTACAGATGAAACAAAAGTAGAACAAGCAAGCGCTGGTTTAAATGCAACTGCTAGAGATATGGCGAGGTTCGGACAATTACTATTAAATAATGGTCAATATAACGGAAAACAAATCGTCCCTTCTTCTATTACAGAAAGTGTGAAAAATGTACAAGAAGGTGAGCTCGCAATTGGTCGTGGCGCTTCCATTTCTTATCATAATCAATGGTGGATTCCGCACAATGAACAAGGTGCTTTCGAAGTGTTAGGCAGTTACGGACAAACCCTTTACATCGACCCGAAAGCAAATATGGTAATCGTCCACTTCTCTTCTAACGCTGCGCCTAGTAATGAAATCCATTCGGTTTATTCCGATATGTATATTGATATTGCACATCATTTGGAGAAGCTTCCACAGTAGTGGAGGCTTTTTTTATTTACCCAAATCCTATTCCGGTTAGTACTTAGTTAGTAGGAGTTTCCGAAAGAATTACTATTTGAACCACGCCTAAACCCCATTTATCTTGATAATATTTTATAAATTTGAAAACACTAGTGCTTAGGAAAGGAGGGATTGCGAATGTCTGTGAAAAAGCTATTAACTGGATTAATCATTTCACTTACGATGATTGTAGTCATGACTACTTTAGTTTCGCTCCGTGTATTTGCCGAATCCGACGCTGTGAGACAGCCTATTGAGGTTGAATTGAATGATGATTACTTTAATCCGAGTACCATCACTGTTCCGGTTGGGAAAACGACAACGTTGCTATTAAAAAACAAAGGAAATAGAGATCACACCTTTACGGTGAAAAAGCTCGGAATCGACGCTGAGGTCCCGCCAGGAAAAGAAAAAACAATTACCGTAAAACCTGAAACTCCTGGTACATATGAACTAATCTGTCGGTTCCACTACTTGAAAGGAATGGATGGGAAAGTAATAGTGAAATAAAAATCAATATCAATCAATCCTTTTTTAAAACGTGAAGCTCAGATCCTTGGGGGGCCATCCCCCAAAGGGTTATTAGCCCTCACTAATCATTTTTTACGGGCAGCATAAAATCTTTACGCAGTCGTAGCGTACGAAATTGGTGTTTTGTTGGTACTAGCCCATTACGAAAGAATAGAATACAGAAGAAATATTCCTTAACGTACAATTTTCTTTTTTCGATCGTGTGATCCCTAGTAACTGAGTAGTTATAAAATAGTTTCCTTCTCAGCCTTTTTTACAGCTTCATTCCTTGCAGAAAATTCAAGTTTCATATATGTAGAGGAAACATAGTTCCTTACAGTCCCTTCAGATAAAAACAAATTTATTACAATTTCTTTATATCGAAGTCCCTCTTTAAGATCACCTAAGACCTCAATTTCACGTCGTGTCAATTCATAAGGATACTTTTTGGTTATCGAGCTATATACTTTAAACAAACGATTCGCAACACCTTGAGACAACATAGTTCCTCCTGAATTTACCAATCTAATTGCCGTTACTACTTCTTTAGGTGGGGCAGATTTAAATACATATCCTTCAACCCCTGCTTTAAGTGCTTCAGAAACACTAGAAGATTCTTCAAAAGTCGTCACTATAATAACTTTCGTATTTGTTTTGATATTTAACTGCTTTGGTAGATATACAGTATTCCAGATACTGATGGCATTGATACTTATGTTTAAGGCACTGGCCCTTTGCAATTGATGCTGTATGGTTTGTTCCCTAAGCTCACCTTATTTTCCGAAGAAAATAGCTCTTGCAAATCCATTCATGGCTTCTCCTTTAATTCGAATGGTGGCAGCACCTTTTATTAGAATTGTCCCCTTAGTTTAACAAATGCTTTTTTGTAAATAATATGTTTGTTAAACAATTAATTAAGGGGGACTTGTATGCCACAGGATCGAAAAGCAGAAGTTCAAAACGATGCATACGAAGGAAAAGAGATCATGCCAGATAATCCACAAGATCTACCGCGTCACGTGCAAATGGAGCTGCCTCACGAGTTTTCTGTAAATCCTCTGTTTGCCCGCGAAGGAGAATCAGTCGTTCCGCGCTTTCACATGCCTGATGAAGGCATGTTACCAGAAACAGCGTATCAAATCGTCCATGATGAAATTGCTCTTGATGGAAATGCCCGCTTGAATCTTGCAACATTCGTTAGTACATGGATGGAGCCTGCCGCAGAGCACTTATATGCCAAATCATTCGACAAGAACATGATCGACAAGGATGAATATCCACAGACAGCCGAAATTGAGGAGCGGTGTGTCCGTATTTTAGCCAACCTTTGGCATTCACCCACCCCACTTACGACTATGGGTGTTTCAACAACTGGATCGTCGGAAGCATGTATGCTCGGGGGGCTTGCGTTAAAGAGACGCTGGCAAAATGCACGCAAAAGCGAAGGGAAGCCGGTGGATCGGCCCAATATTGTGTTTAGTTCTGCTGTTCAAGTCGTTTGGGAAAAGTTCGCGAACTATTGGGAGGTTGAACCACGCTATGTGAAAGCTAGCCCAGAGCATCCCCGATTGGACCCTCAGGGGGTCCTCGCTGCCGTGGATGAAAATACGATTGGTGTGGTACCAATTCTCGGTGAGACTTATACCGGGCTTTACGAACCGGTCGCTGCCATTGCGAAAGCGTTGGACGATTTACAGGAGAGGACGGGCCTCGACATTCCCATGCATGTGGATGCGGCTTCGGGGGGATTTATAGCACCGTTTCTTCAACCAGATTTAGTCTGGGATTTTCAATTACCGAGGGTGAAGTCAATCAATGTATCCGGACATAAATATGGATTAGTCTATCCTGGGTTGGGTTGGATAATTTGGCGGGAAGCTGAAGATCTCCCTGAGGATCTAATTTTCCGCGTCTCCTATTTGGGCGGGAACATGCCAACTTTTGCCCTGAATTTCTCTCGACCTGGCGCACAAGTGCTCCTGCAATATTACAATTACCTGCGTTTGGGGAAAAGTGGGTACTATGATGTCCAAAGGGCTTCTCAGAAAGTCGCTCTTTTTCTTAGCAAGGCGATTCAGAAGATGGAACCGTTCGAACTTTTGTCCGATGGTTCGGATATTCCGGTTTTCGCTTGGCGACTGAAAGATGGTTACACATTAAACTGGAATCTTTATGATTTATCTCGACAATTGCGTGTGTTCGGCTGGCAAGTACCCGCCTATCCATTGCCTCCAGATATGGAAGCGGTGACGATTATGCGCGTTGTGGTTCGAAATGGATTTTCCATGGATCTCGCACATTTATTTTTGAGGAACCTCAAACAGACCGTTGCCTTTCTAGAGGCAATGGACGGGCCTATGCCACATGATACGAAATGTGATAATGGGTTTCATCACTAAATGAAAAAAGCCTAATTTCTTCACATTAAATTGAGAAATTAGGCTTTTTAATATTGAAATTTCCTTAACGTTGTAAATCCGCATTTTTCTGACGTTACCCCATGCCTATCAATCTAAAATTTTGAAGTACCCCAAAAAAGAAACGAACAAAAATGTTCGTTTCTTTTTCATGGTGTTTAATGCTCAAGAAAACTTATAACCGCATAAGTATATAGAACGACTAGAGCAAAGGCACATATTCCCATAATTATAATCGCTAGTGCGCTTTTCTCTTGTCTAAATCCTATAATTCCAAGAATAAATGCACTCAACATTGTTACCTTAAGCATTGTAGAAAGGTTGGGAATTGAATATCGACTCAACCAGGTAGAGAAACTTAAAATTGCGAAAAAAGAGAACAAAGTCAGAATAATAGATAATATATTAATGTGCTTCCCATACTTCAAGTGCATTTCGCTACCCCCTTTTCTTTTTATTAGTGAATGATAGGTAATTGACTTTATTTTCATTTTATTCTAAATTTTATTTAAAGTACATAACAATATGTAAGTTTCATTATGTCATCATTTTAAGTTTTTGAAAGGGGAAATGATATGAATCCTATTTTATTAGATGTTCCGTTACAAATAGAAACAGACAGACTAATTCTTCGAGCACCACTTCAAGCTGGTGAAGGGAATGTAGTATACGAAGCTATTAAGGATTCAATTAATGAGTTAAAACAATGGTTGCTTTTATTCCAGTCAATTCCTACTGTTGAAGAAACAGAGATTCTCCTGAGAAATGCCCATATAGATTTTTTGAAAAGAGAAAGCTTTCGCTATCTGATCTATCATAAGGGTACTAATGATTTTATTGGAACTGCTAGCCTTCACGGAATTAATTGGAAGATTTCTAAATGTGAAATTGGATATTGGATTAACACGCAATTTAGTGGCAATGGATATATGACAGAGGTAGTAAGTGAGTTAACAAACCTTGCATTTCAGTTATTCAAATTTAGAAGGATTGAAATACGATGTGATTCTAATAACGCGAAAAGTCGTGCGATTCCTGAAAAACTAGGTTTTGAGCTTGAAGGGATATTACGTAATGAAGATCTTACAGCTGACAGTAAAAAACTAACTGATACTTGCATCTATGCAAAGGTAAATTAGATTGAAATTTTAATACTCAATTGAGTCTGTGTACATAGTTTATTCCCCTTCTAATCCGTTATTGTGATTTGTTTAGAACTATAGTACATCAATATGTTTAAAATAAAATTAGGACCGTACATATTAGACATATCTAAAATGTACGGTCCTTTTCCAATTTGAATTTCTTTGTAAGCTTCTTATATTTTCTATATGAACGTCTAACAATGTTTAACATGAAATACGGTATTTTAACAGGGAAAGGCAATTTATAAATGAAAGGCAAGTAAAATGTAAAATATGCCTTTTCTAGGTCTCTCCACTTACTATCTTCTTTTGTTTTTAAAAAATCAGATACATCGACTACATATCCCCTTCCGTTTTCCATCATCACATTTTTCCCGTGAATATCACAAGGAGTTAATCCTTGCGCCCTTGCATACTCTATAGCTTCATTGATATCAAGGATTACCTGCTTAGGAATTTTAATCCCCTTATGGATAGCATCATATAAGGTAATTTCTTTTAAACGTTTCAATACTATGAAATTTTCTCCTTTATACATAAGCTTCGAATAAGAAGGATGATTTCCGATTCTTCGGTATACTTCTGACTCTTTTTCAATTCCTTCTCCTTCTCGCGCGTAAACTTTCACTACCCAATCTTTGTATTCTTTGTGCATAAATACTGCGGCATAATTACCTGTCCCTAAACACTTCCAAAGTCTAGGAATATCTTTAACTACTACAGGTTCGAATTCATCCTCACTTCTTATGCTTACCTCTTTTAATAATTCGTCCTTTATCAATCCCACAAAACTATTTATACTCATCATTTCCACTCCGGTTTTGCTAAAAGGGGTACTACCCCATACCCATCAAGTTAAAAAGTACATTCTTCCCTAATACGAAAAAAATGAGCAGGCTTCACTAAATAACTAACTTCAGAGAAATAAAATTTTCATTTAGGGGGGTACTTCAAAACCTTAAAATGGATATTCTACGCAAATATATACTATTGATACAATATGTTAACTTCACATGATTATATTATACAAAAACTCAGTAAATATCGTTACAAAAAGTGTACAAGCTACATTTATTAATAATATACAACTTATACAAGTTGTTCAATGAAGAATATTTCGCAGATAAAATTGACTGTTTTAATACAGATACTATAAAAGATTTACTCCCATATACTCAAGGAGTTAACGAATGGATTGGCTTATTTTTTGTCGGAGGAAATAGATTAGCACATGGAGAAAGCACTGGGTGCACTTCATATGTACCGATTGTTCAGAATGGAGAAACAACTGATTTTCAAGCTAATATTGTTGTCACTGATGAAGCAGATCATTTGTTACTTGCTCATGAAATCGGACATGCACTATTTGCTAGAATAGTAGGGAACAATATAGAAAGCACAGCACCTTGTTGTCCAAATGATCCTACAGGTCATAGTAACGAAGAAAATGATCTAATGCTTCCTATAGTACCAGCAATTCCTAATCCTATTCTCACACAAGAAGAGGTTGAAAAAGAGGACAAGAAAATTCTTAAATCACAATTTCCTCCCCTTTCTCTACTTATCAAGTAACATTAATAAATGAGGTACCGTCACATTTCATAAACCTAAGGCTTCACACTATTCATTCAGCAAAAAAGACCGTATTACTACGGTCCTTTTCCCTCTCTTATACAAACACTATGACTGTGTAACTTTATTAGAAACAAGTAATTTTTCAATACATATAGGTAACATATCTAATAACGTTTCAAATGCGTAATTTACGTCCAGACGCTCCGTCCATTGATGTGCATCTTTTCCTACCGGTCCCATATTTAATACTGGAACGTCAAATTCTTCTAATTCCTGTAGTGGAATCGAATAGCCTTTATCCCATAATGGCATATTGTCTACAAGAGAACTCATTGAATCCAATGGGTTTTGTAAGCCCACATAGCTTAAATCTGAAATTCCTCCAAAATAATTTTGATTTTCAAATGTAATGCTATGATTATAGTGGGCATACTTTTCCATTTCTACAACTACCTCTTTAATTAAAAGATTGTTGCGTGAACTCACAGCCGGATAGTATGGCGGCGCAAAGAAAAGCACAATCATTGGAGCTTTTTCTTTACATAAGATAGCTAATTTGTCTACTAAATCAATAGTTACCGCACGATCATCATTATCTTCTCTATTTTTTATAATATCGGATTGAATTTCATCTATTTTTTCTCTTCCATGTTGTTCAATTACATATGCAATAAGCTCTTCATACGTTAATACATTTACTTTAAGATTAGGCGGTATGAACGGATTATGCTTAGAAAAATGATACGCTCGCTCCTCATACGATTCTTCAATTTTCTCTGCTACTTTCGTTACTTTTTGACGTAACAATGAAACTACATCTGTCATCGTTTTTTCTAGTAAAAACAAATTAAATAACGTGACAGCACGATGAGGAATTTGTACAGAATAATCCTCCTTTAAGTCTCTTTGAAGCAAGTTAGTTGGTGGTGGACTCACTTCACCATCTACAATATCACAAAGGTCCGTATTCAACTCTAATTCTGCTGTTAATAATGCAGCCATATAACTCCCATTTAATCCTGCAAAAGGTTCACCTACATGTGTCTCTTTTCCATAGCAAAGGAAACCAGGTAACACCTTACCAATAGAACCAGTATAAATATACTTATTTTGGTCACCAGGATGTCTTGAAAACATAGGCTCTGAATTTAAGACCGTTTTATACTCTAAGTCATGTTCTTTTGCTAAATCTAATAATCTCGGAACTGCAGCTCTCATCCCTACAGAGTTCACTTCTTCATCTGGAACAGCCAATAAAAGAACATTCCCATCAAATCTTCCTTCACAAGCTTGCTCAACCATCGCCATTTGTAAAGCTAGACCACATTTCATATCCATTGTTCCTCTACCAAAGAGCCAATCTCCTTGTTCAATATCTTCACGTACATGATCTGGTAGCTCATCTTTATGAGAATAAAACATAGATGTTAACTTTTTAGGGTTAAATGCATCTTCTTTCCACACTCCATAATCTTGTACATCTACAACATCAAAGTGACTAACAAGAATTACAGTATTTTTCGTACTATTACTTTTCTTTACTAGGGCTGTAACAAAATATCGTCCATCCCCCGTCGGATTTTTTTGCAAATGATGCGGATTTTGTTTGAAATACTGTAAGTCAGATAATTGTTCTACAACAAACTCTGGCAATATAACTTCAGCTTCTGAACCTGTAATACTAGGAATTTCAACAAGATCGCTTAATAATTGCACCAATTGTTCTTTAGATTGCCACTTTGACATATAAATCCCCCTATTTTTCCGCATTATGAAAATCAATTCCAATATATGAATAAAAAATGACGACAGATATCAAAATTATACTTCTGATGTTCTGCCGATTTTTATTGATATTTCATGAGCAGCTTGTTTTACCTTACTAATAAGAAAAGATAGTCGATCATCATTAATGCGATGACTAATCAATCCGATACTTAATGCTCCTACTACTTTATGATTAAATCCTATAATAGGTGCAGCTACTGAAGCTGTCCCCTCTGTTTTTTCACCATAACTCACAGCATATCCTTCATTTCTTGTTTGCTTTATTTGTTCAAAAAGAATTTGCTTTTGTTCTGGTAAAGAAGAAAGTAAATGTTCTACAATGTGTTCCATTTCATTCGTGTTCATATTGGCAAGCATCGTTTTATTTGCGGCACCAATCGAAAGTGGAATCTGCTCCCCTAAGTTATCGATAACTCGAATTGTTAAAGGGCTATCAATTCTTTCAATGATAATAGAATGTGTTCCATTTGGAATGTTCAAATAAATACTTTCTTCAACTTCAGAGGCCAAACGCTTCATCACTTCTCTCGCAACAGATCTGTAGTCCACCTTCTCCAATTGACGTAATCCTATTTCCATCCACATTGGCCCAATCTTGTACTGTTTTGTTTCTGAAATTTGCGTAACTAATCCATGCTCCATTAAAGAGTTCAGCAACCTATGTACTGTACTAACCGGGAGATGTGTTCTATCAGCTATATCAGAAATAGCCCAATACTCTTTTTCATTTGTAGAATTCAGTAACTTAATAATACCTATCGCTCGATCAATGGACTGTACCATAACTCGCCTCAACTTTACTTGTAGTATGTTTAGCCTAATTACCTATCAATTTATCAAAAATTCAAACTGAAATCAATTAATTTATTTAATTTTCTAAAAATAGAGATATAGCACTATCAAAAAAATGAAAACGCAAACAAAAAAATATTGACTTTTCTTTTTAATTATCTGAAAATTAGAACAAGATTTCACATCACGGAATACATTCCACAATACGGAAAAAACATCAATTTTCATACTACCAATTTTGAAAGTGAGGAAAACAATGACGCAAGTAAACAATTCAAACAATGAATTAAAGCGCACGATGAAAAGTAGACATTTATTCATGATTGCACTCGGTGGTGTGATTGGAACGGGGTTATTTAACGGATCTGGCTTTATTATAAGTCAAGCTGGACCTGGTGGATCCGTACTTGCCTTTATGGCCGGTGGATTATTAATGTATCTTGTTATGTTATGTCTTGGTGAGCTTGCTGTAGCAATGCCTGTTTCAGGCTCTTTCCAGGAATATGCTACCAAATTCATTAACCCTGCAACTGGGTTTACAATCGGTTGGTTGTATTGGTTAAGCTGGGCGAATACGACCGGTCTTGAATTTACAACTGCTGGTATTACAATGCAGCGCTGGTTTCCTGATATTCCTGTCTGGGTTTGGTGTTTAATATTTGGTGTTACAATATTCACTATTAACGCACTATCTGCTCGTAGTTATGCAGAAACAGAATTTTGGTTTTCAAGTATAAAAGTATCTGCCATTATTGCTTTTATTATTCTTGGCGGCGCCGCTATGTTCGGCTTTATTGATTTAAAAGGAAACGAACCCGCTCCGCTTCTTTCAAATTTCGTAAATCATGGTGGTTTATTCCCAAATGGACTTGCCGCTATCTTATTAACAATGGTTACAGTCAATTATTCCTTCCAAGGTACCGAACTTGTTGGAATCGCAGCAGGTGAAAGTGAAGATCCAGCAAAGACTTTACCTCGTTCTATTAGAAATATAATATGGCGCACGATGTTTTTCTTCGTCTTAGCAATCTTTGTTCTTGTGGCCTTAATTCCTTGGGAAGAGGCAGGATTAACTAAGAGTCCGTTTGTTGCTGTTTTTGATAATATCGGTATTCCGTATGCAGCTGATATTATGAACTTTGTTATTCTTACTGCTGTTCTTTCTGTCGCAAACTCAGGACTGTACGCCGCAACTCGCATGCTTTGGTCATTATCAAAAAACGAAATGGCTCCAGCCTTTTTAAAGAAATTATCATCACGAGGGATACCTCTAAACGCTTTAATCTTAACGATAGCTATCTCTGCTTTTTCTCTTTTGACAAGCGTTGTAGCTGCTGAAACAGTTTACTTATGGCTCATTTCAATTTCTGGAGTCATTACAATTATTGTTTGGATGTCAATTTGTGTTTCTCAATTCTTTTTCCGTAAACATTATTTAGCCGAAGGTGGAAAATTAGAAGACTTAAAATTTAAAACTCCACTTTATCCTCTTGTACCAATTCTTGGTTTTGGATTGTATGGCATTATATTAATAAGTCTTATCTTTATCCCGAATCAAAGACTAGGACTCTATTGCACTGTACCATTTATCATCTTTTGCTACATCTACTATCACTTTAAGGTAAAGAAAAGAATTGCTACTAACACTCATACAGAGACTAAAATTAGCGAAACTTCGTAATACTGTACGATATTTAAAAGACCGCACATTGCTTTTACTTCATGTGCGGTCTTTTATCATTGCTTTATTCATTTTTCCTGGCCCCCTATTTCCCACTTACTATTACTCTTTTGTTTTGATATATTGAATACATAGTCACATTAAAAATTAAAAGACAGACAGGAGTTAAATACAATGATAAAAGGTTTCGGAGGAATATTTTGGAGAACTAAAAATCTTGATGTTATAAAAAAATGGTACAGTGAAGTTTTGAAAATTGAAATAGAAAATTGGAACGGGACTGTGATTAAACCCGAATTAGGAACTGAGACTATCTTTTCTTTCTTTACTGAGAATGACAGTTATTTTCCAACAGAACAACAAGTAATGTTGAATTTCCAAGTACATAATCTAAACGAGACTATTCAGCATCTTGAACATATTGGTGTACCTCTTGAAAAGAAAGAAGAGATTAGTGAATTTGGAAAGTTTATTTGGATTAAAGATCCTGAAGGTCGATTGATCGAGCTTTGGGAGAAATAGTGGATTTTAATCCTTTGCTATTACGCTAACAGATGCTTTAGTTCAATAAGGTAAATAAAAAAAGTGCATCTCCGTTTATTAGACACAGTCTAACAATCGGAGGTGCACTCTTTTATAGATTAACACTTCTTAGTGTTGTAAATCCGTATTTTCCTGATTCTACCCCTTGTAGAGATTGATTATCAAAATGATTATATTAATTGAATAGTGCTCATTTACTCTAAAAGCTAGAATTAGAACCGATAATGACAGTAGCGTCCAGTTCCTTGTTTCTAGCGACTTTTGTGCTAAGCCCAGCAGCAGCAAAGATTTCAAAGGCCTGGGGTGCCTGAACTTCGCTCGTCTCTATCAAAAGATGTCCATCCAAAGCTAACCAGAGTAAAGCTTCTTCTGCTACTCTTCGCAGAATGTTAAGACCATCCTCACCTCCGTCAAGCGTTACATTTGGTTCATATAGGCGTGCCTCCCGGGGGAGAAACTTTATTATTTCGGTAGGAACATAAGGTACGTTCGCGACTAGGATATTTACATGGCCCTTAAGTGAGTCAGGTAGAGCTTTATACAAGTCACCTTCAAAAGCATGACCACCAAAATTCGTAACATTGCGGCTAGCGCATTGTACTGCTGTAGGGTCAATGTCAACAGAATACAATTCAACTCGTCCCAAAGCTGCTGCCAGTGCGACACCCACAGCACCTGATCCACAACATAGATCAACAATGATATCGCTAGAACGCGACAGGACCTCTGTTTGATGAACAAGGAACTCGGTACGTTTACGCGGGACAAAAACGCCTCGATCCACTTCTATTCGTATACCACAAAACTCCGTGTATCCAAGAACGTATTCCAGAGGTAGACCGTTGACTCGCATTTCTACCATTTTCATAAGGTCCTCTGGAGTTAGTGCCTCTGACATAAGTAACCAGGTCTCATCTTCTGCGAAAACACAACCAGCGCCCCGAAGCTTGCTAACTATACATTTTTCCATTTTCATATCCAAAAAGAAATTTGTTTTATTCTCTATATTATCTCACCACTTTTGATAAAGTTTGTTTGTAATTCAAAATTCGTTAAAAATAGCTAATATCCTTCTTGAAGGGTTTTTAAAATATTGACTCGTAGCAACGTCCATTCTTACAAATATTTCATATGCTAACATGTACATTGAATACAGTGTTTTATCTTTCATTAAGTTTATCTTTATCCAGCTGCAGCCAATCGTTAAATAGCTTATTATCTTTTAGTTTTAGATAATGCTTCAAAAATGTCACAAACTCTTGTGTATCAACTTCTTTATATTGGTAGGTTTCATAATATTGTTTTAAAAATTGTTCAGCTGTCTTCTGTCCACCATTTTTGTTAAAAACATTCCACAATCTACTTGCAGACTGACCATAGATGTAGTTACTTTGCTCTTCTAACAGATATTGGTCCAATGGAAGATTAGATGGTCTTCTTTTCGCATTTGGCAATAACTCTTGATGAAACATTTCATTTAAATTTTTATTTTCTTGAGTTGAAAGAAATAGTGTTGTGGCCAATTGTGCCACCCCTTCATCTAACCACGCATGATAGTAAGGATCATTATTTACTACTCCATAAAACCATTGATGCGCTATTTCATGTACAATATGATGTTCTAATACTTTAGTCGGTTGTGAAATGGATCCGACCGTTGCAATTCCCGGATACTCCATTCCTTTTTCATCCAAAATGATATCTAATTGTTTAGACGGATACTTCCCTATAACTTGCTGAAAATAAGCTAAGGCCTTCGATGCGAGCAAACCGGCTTCACTAAGGAGTTCTGGCTTATCTTCAACACTAAACACTCGTATGTTTACACCATTTTCTTCTTTTTCAATCATATGTGGTTCTTTCAAAACTGCAACAAACATTTCCTTAACATTTTTTGCATACATTGTGCTTGTATTATTACTAGGAAATGTATCACTTTCACTTGATGTTACTACTGTATAATTTGGTGGCACTTTTAATTTAAGCGAGAAATCACTAAACGAGGTATGATAAAACTCACCCTTGGCACGAAATGCTTGTTTATTCCAATCATTTCGGAACGTTGGAACCATTGGATACCATTGAGCCAAGTAATAATTTTCACCGTTTTTTGAAAAACGATTCCCATGTTCGGGTAAAAGAAAATCATAGGATACTCTAACATTTATGACGGTTCCAGGTGAGACTTTTTCATTTAACGGGACAGTCAGGGTATCATCTGTGAGGTTGAAGGGGGTGTTTTTTCCATTAACAGATAATTCCTTCATACGAACAGTTGCATTACTTTCTAGTTGAGGGGTATATTCCTTCGTAAAAATATTAGGGATAAAATAAAATAAGAGTTTCGACCAATCTTTATCAGATTGATTTTGGATTGAAATAGAAGCTTCTACATTAAAAATACCCTCTGTATTCATTTCAAGCTGAAGATCATATGCACTTTTGCTACCTGGCTTTATTTCTTGTGGAATAAACTCCTTTACATTCTCTTTAGCGGGAACTGTTCTAAAATACTTGCTCCATATTCCATATATACAAATTATAAAAACGAGAGTAGAACAAATAACAATTTGAATTCTTAATGTACTTCTTTTCATTTTACCTCCTTACATAAACTGTCATTTGATGAACATATTCGTCTATGCCCACCTCTTCCCTTGTATTTAGAGCATTCATTTTGATTTCAATTCAAAATGAAATAACATTTCAATATATTCGCGCTTTCTCTGACTCAACAAAGAGCGCTTCTGGTATTTTACTTCAGTTTCCGTTCTATGCTGGAATTATGGGCATGATGATTGGAGTAAATGGTGAAGGGCTTTCCCTTGGAGGAGCTATTTCTACTTTCTTTATTAGCATTTCAAATGAAACCACATTCCCGCTCTTTACATTTTTAAGTGCTGGAATTGTTAATATTTTCGTTCCATCTGGAGGCGGTCAATGGGCTGTGCAAGCACCAATTATGATTCCAGCTGGCGCTGAACTTGGTGTACCTGCTGCGAAAACAGCTATGGCAATTGCATGGGGCGATGCTTGGACAAATTTAATTCAACCTTTCTGGGCATTACCGGCATTAGCAATAGCTGGTTTAGGCGCTCGTGATATTATGGGATTTTGTGTTGTTAATTTACTTTATGCAGGATTTATCATTAGTCTATGTTTCTTATTTATTTAAACGAAAAGCTAGTTTTATACTAGCTTTTTTATATAATAAATCATTTATTTCCCATGCAATTTATAACCCTCTCCCACTCTATCTCCGTACGATCTAATGACTCAAATGCAAAAAAATCTCCACATACTTTTTCAATCAGATGTGGATTTTCCCTCAAGAAATTCCACTGTAACGCTTTAGGAAGACAATACGTTTCATATTCTTTACTTCCCCGTACTAGCTCATCAACTTCTCTTTCACAAATCCCTCTTATTAAGTAATCATTTCTTAATTGAATCTTCATTTGTTGAAACGTTTCACTACATTTTTTCAATTGAAGTAAACATGTAATATACGTCCGAAAAAGTTCATTATCATACTGACAACAATTTATAATACGATCAAGTTCATTCATAATGTACGAGCCTTTTCTTCTATTTGTAATAACCACTTTTCCCGCTTCTCTAGTTTACTCGTTTTCACAGATTGAAAAACAGACCGTTTTATATCGCGAATGCCGCAAAAACGTAAAACACCTCGCTTCATCATAATCCAATCCACTGATCGATATAATAGTGCCACGTACCATAACGGTGAGTCTAACGTATTAATAACCCATGATTTCTTTCCTTTCAATAAACCTTTCGGCAGGGCTCCTTCATATTTATAAGCAAATCCAGCTACAAAAATACGATCGATAAATCCTTTTAAAATAGCAGGCATGCCCCACCACCATATCGGATATATGAAAAGAAGAGTATCCGCCGCTTTCACCAATTCTCTATATCGCTTCGTCTCTTCTTCATTTAATAAATCCCGTCTTTTTTTCTCTTCATTAAATACAAGCACTGGATCAAACTGTTCTTTATATAAATCAAGTAGCGTAACAGAATGATTTGTTTCCTCAAGTCCTTTTTGTACATGCTTTAATATTGCTGCGTTAAAGCTTGAAGGACTAGGATGAGCGTATATAATTAGTACGTTCACTACAAAGCAACTCCCCTCTACAGTTAGCTCTTTCCTTTCTTTAACATCTTCTCTACGATTTGCACATTTTTCGAACTTTGTAACAAACGATTTAGTACTGTTAGTAACTCTTCTTTTTCTAAACCTTTCAGTTGTTCTTTAACTGTACTCTCACCAGTACCTTGAATATCATACACAACTGCCGCCATATGCTTACAGTAATTTTCATATGGACACTCGCAGCTACTTTTTGTAAAATCAGTAAGGTCAATAATCACTTCATAGTTTCCTGCATTTCCAGTAACGAAAGCAAATACTTTCTTTTCTTGGATTTCAACATCTTCTACATGTCCCTCTTCATAATATTCATAACCTTTATCCATAATGTACTTTGGAATCCATTTCGTTATATCTTTTAATAAGTAAGCGTACATAACAACACTCCTTCCTTTAATTCCCTTTTGACTTCAAAAACCCTGCATGTTATTCTAATTACTGTCAAGTAGCGAGCCTACATGACAAAACGACTGACACCTATTCGGCGAAGGTGTCTCTTTTCATTTGCAGCCGATAATGAAGTGCCTCTTTCAGGCACATTCAATCTTTGACACTACACACTCAACACCATTCCCTTGTATCAGGCTGCTTTAGCAGTCTTTTACTCTACATACTTCGTTATTTCAAGAAAAAAAGAGAGCCTAGCTCCCTTTTCCCGCTTTATAAAATACCCCTTTTTCAGTAAAGCGATATTCATCATCAGCTAAAGTAATTTTCCCATCCAGTTTGAGTTCATCTAATAATCTTGATAAATAAAATTGATGTAACATTTTTTTCGTGAATTTTCCTTCATGATGCGAAACGATATGTTCTTGAATATCTAACAATGATATTGGCTTATCTTGCTCTATCATATATTCATAAACTGTACTACGCAGTTTTACGTATTTTTCGAGTGTCACAGTACTTCGCAACCCCTTTCTTCTTATTATATGTTTTCGTAATCGGTTTTTTTGCAACAAAAAAACCTCTCCGATAAGAAGAAGTTACGTATATCTTCGTCTTATCTCCCAGAACAAAAATGTTCTGCTGGAATTAGCACCTGCATCGCGGTTGCTGGGTTTCATCGGGCCAGTCCCTCCACCTCTCTGGATAAGAAAATATTCACTTTATAATAAACTATACGTAATTTTATTTTAATTGTCAAATAAATATAACAAATTATATTTTCCTCCCCAGTGTTCATACTACATATATATGAGTAAAAAAGGAGGACTATGAAATGTATCAAAACGCCCGCGGATATGTACAGGATTCTTTTCAATCATTAAAAGAAGCAAAACATTGTTTAGAAGAAGCACTACAAACAGTTGAAAAAGATTTTAATCGCGCACGTATTGAACAATCCCTTTACGCCGTAGAGCAAGCATTGCAAAGATGTGATTATACCGTTCACATTTTAGAACAAGATTGAAAACTTCCCATCAATAGATGGGAAGTTTTTTCAAATGGCATACTTCATTATTATTGCCGTTATGATTAAAAAATATACAGAATTAACAATTTCTAAAACTCCTACTTTTAATATAGAAATTTTTTTGCCGTACAATATAATTGCTCGAATGACACTTGGTACGAATATAAGAGAACACAATGGATCGATAGCAAATACAATTACCGTCAATACAATATGATACCCCCAAGATATGAGACGATACTTCGGATTATTTTTCTCACGAATCATTGTTTTCACATAAAACGTACTTCCTAAAAAATAAAAAAATGAAATAAGCGCAATGAATACTGCTGTTTTATCGATTTGCTTCATTGAAAAATAATAACTAATTAATCCACCTATACAAAACACTATAATCGCACAAATATCATTTAGTAATGCTCGTTCATTTTTTTGACGAGCGTAATACATATTTACAATAAACAATGGAATCATTAATACTGCGAATAAAAGAATTCGCCATTCATATAATAAAGAAATCATCCCAAATACGAATGCAGTGATAGAATAAACAATTGCAGCGTGTAGAAACTCTTTTCTTCGTCTTTGCCTTATGTACATGAGAAATGGATACGTAGCGAGATAGATAAAGAACCATGCTAAAAACAGTGGGATATGATAAATAGTAGGTTTCCCAAGTAATACACTTAATAGAAATGGTATAACAAGCATGGCCCATGCTCCATGTTGCTTCGGAATAACTAACTTCATTAACTATACACCTCCTCTTTGAAAATAATTCTCACCTACTATTATACAAATAACATTATATGAAAACGAAGATATATTACATCTATTCTTTGACACTTTTACAATAAAAAAATGCTCCTTACAATATGTAAGAAGCATGAAAGAGGCAAACGAATATGTAAGTCGCGACCCTACCTTATATGAGTATGCTTTTCTATGTCACGTTATGCTCATCTAATATACCGTATTTCTTTTTAAATCTTGTGAGGATCGTAATCCATGACGTACTAAATAACAGAAGGAAAATAACATTCGATATCGCGTGACTAAGATCGAAAGAAAAACTTGCAACATAGTACGCAATGACAGTTTCCCACGTTGCTTCCTGTATAAAACCGAGAAGACCCCAAAAATTCATAATCCATCCAAATAGAAATCCTACGACGAATCCGTACAACAGTCTTCCCCATAGTTTTTTCATCAAAAATGTATTTCGGAGTAATCCTGCTATAAAACCGATCATGCCCCAAGAGAACATTTGCCACGGCGTCCACGGGCCTTGACCTAAAAAGATGTTAGACACGATAGCTGCCGTTGCCCCAATCATAAAGCCAGTTTCGCTCCCAAATACAATTGCAGAAACGATAATCACAAAAGAAGTCGGTTGTACACTCGGTAAAATCGAAAATGGTACCCGGCTAACTGCTGCGATCGCCGCTAACACAGCAACGATAACAATTTCACGTGAAACAAACGCCTTCCTTTCAAAACGGACATAGAAAGGTAACATAATAACAACTAATAAAAACAAACTACTTAACATGTAATAACCGTCCATGATAAGTGTAGTAAAGAGTAATGTGCCTATTATTACTGCAAAAATGCATATTATGAATGCAACATATCGTTTGGACACGCTTCGTACACATCCTCCCACGTTAATGCAAACGGTAACTCTTTACGTATGAATCGATTAATAGATGTCGTATAAAAGAAGTTACCACTAAAGAACTCTTTCGGTGCATCATTCATAATAACTTTCCCATCAAATAACATCATGCATTGATCTACATATTTTGCTGCAAACTCAATATCGTGCGTTGCCATTACAATTGTTGTACCTTCTTTTTGCAACTGTTTAAACAGCTCTCCTACTCTTTCCTTTTTCCATGGGTCTAGTCCCTTTGTCGGCTCATCGAGTAATAATAAAGTTGGTTTTGATAATAACGTTGTACATAATGCGAGTAACTGCTGCTCCCCGCCGCTACAATCATGTGGATGGCGCTCTTTAATTGAATCTAACCAGAACTTTTTCAACATTTCTTCTGCTATTACTTTTCCCCCGTCGCCATATAATTCATTAGCACGCTCATAAACCTCTTCCCATACTGTATCAAATGTAAAATGATAGTACGGATGTTGCGATACGTACCCTATACTTTTAAATCGTTCTTTCGAATCAATTTTATGTATCACTTTTCCATTCCACTTTACCTTACCTCTTCTAGCTTTTGGTAATCCTGCTAAAATCGTTAACAGTGTAGACTTCCCAGTTCCGTTTTTCCCAACTAGAGCTGTCCATTTTCCTTTTTCGATGTTCACTGTTAAATCTCGTAAAATAAGTGGACTATTTTTTTCATATTGAAAAGATATATGTTCTGCACTTAAAATTACTTCTTGCTTTTCACATTGTTCTACTTGTCCATTCCTATATGATATCGCTGAAAAATCATTCATCTTCATTTGCGCTTCTCGCACTGTAAACGGAATCTCTTCTACATTCCACTCTAAAAACAATCTTGGAATTTGCGGAATGAATGGACGGAACTTTTCTACTTTCCACATGTTTGCTATCACGTTTTTAGGTGTACCATCATAAATGATTCTTCCGTTATCCATACAAACGACACGCGTTGCTAGCGGCATCACTTCATCTAAACGATGTTCACTTAAAACTATCGTAATTCCAAGTTCTTCATTAATACGTTTTAATAATCCTAAAAACTCTTTCGCTGCAATCGGATCTAGCTGCGCTGTCGGTTCATCCAGTAATAATAACTTCGGCTGCATGACTAATACTGCTGCTAAATTTACTAGTTGTTTTTGCCCACCAGATAAAGTATGAACAGATTGGTGCAATAAATCTTGAAATCCTAAAAAGCTAATGAGTTCCGCTATTCTTTTTTGAATAATATGTGATGGTAGCCCGATATTTTCTAAAGAGAATGCTAATTCTTGAATAACTGTATCCATTACGAGCTGATTTTCTGGATTTTGAAATACCATACCAATTTCTTGTGCAGATAATAAATCCGGTACATCTTCTAATAAAGCACCATCATAATATGTATGCCCAGAACGCGTGCCAATTGGAAGTAATTCCTTTTTGAAATGCTTTAATAGAGTGGTCTTCCCAGAACCTGAACCACCAGCAAGTACTATAAATTCTCCTTTTTGAACAGAAAGAGAAATATGCTGTAACGCTTCTTCATTTTCATCAGCATATATAAATGATAAATTCTTTATTTCTGCATGCGCCACCATATCCATTCCCTTCCTTCCATTACAATAGGTAAACTAATAAACATCATAAATAGGAAAAACATCATTCCATCATATTGCTGGAACAGTATTGATTCCACTTTCGGATAAATAATCAATTTCCCTCCGCCATAATAACTAAATATGAATGAAGTTATTAGTAGAAAAATTAAATAACTCAATGCATACCAATCACGTCTTTCCATTCTATATCGAATATACGTCGTACGTTTCGTTACACCAAATCCGCGAGCTTGCATAGAATCTGCTGTTTGTAGTGCATCTTCTAACGAACAAACTAATAACACTTGCAGTAACTTCATCCCATTTCTTATACGCTCAATGAGTGAACCTGAATCTAATTGTACACCTTTCGTTTTTTGGACGAGTGTAATTTTCTTTAGCCGCCTAATAAACAAAGGAACAAACCTCACTGTAATCATCGTTAACAATGCAACTTTCGGTGAAATTCTTGAAAACAAATATAAAAATTTATGGCTCGAAATAATATCATTATACGAAGCAAACGTAAACATAATCGCAACTAATAATAACCCCATAACAAGCCCATACATAATCGCCTCAAGCTTAATCCGGCTATCTCCTAACCAAAATAACGTAGTCGCTCCTCTATGTGTTAATAAAGAGTTAAATAAAATAACCATCAAAAAGAACACGATAGTACTAGGTAACATCTTTCTTATTTTCTCGCCATTCCCTTGTACTATATTTAAAATTACTATTAGTATAATCGCTCCAATTAAAAAAAGAGGATGAAGACACATCATGCATAGTATCATCACCCCAATATAATAGAAAAAATTCACAAAAGGATGTAAAGAAGAAAAGCTTATTTTCATAGTCCTTTACCGAAGATCCTTTCTTAATTTAGTATACATACACCCATTCAACTGTATCTCCTGGTTTAACTGTAACTACACCAGCACTACGGTTTGGAAACGATCCGTTCACACGATATTTCCAGCCGCTATTATCATTTACATCTTTTTCATATAAGTTTTCAATGCCTTTTACATAAACTCCATCTTTAGAGCCCATTGCATCAACATCTAATCCTGTGCTCTTTAACACACTATACACTGTGTCGCCTTCTTGTACATTAACCTTTTTCGCACCTAATAAATACCCTTCATTTCCTTTTACGGAGATAGTAACTTGTTTCGCTTTAGGTTCTGGTGGTACTGGTGGTACCGGTGTTGGCGGAGTTGGTACACTATTGTTCTCTTCTGGATTTTTCTTTTGCTCTTGCTTTGGTGTTTCTTTCGGCTGATTAACAACCTTTGCTTCTTCTTTTACTTCTGGCGCTTTCGGCTGCTGAGGTTTCTCCTCTTGTACTTTTTGTTGTTCCGGTTGTTTATTTGCAGCAGGCTGTTCCTTTGGTTGCTCTTCTTTCTTTACTTCCGGTTGTGCCTGCGCTTTTTCTTCTTTTTGTTTCTCTTCTACTTTTTGTTCTTGTTTATCTTTCTGCTCTTCTTGTGGTTTTTGTTCCGGTTCAGCTTGTTTTTCTTCCGGTTTCGGTACATCTTTTTGTTCTTCCTGTTTCGCTACTTCTTTTTGCTCTTCTTGCTTCGGTTCTGCATTCTTCTCAGGTTTTACAGCCGTTTCTTCACATCCGGCTAATAATCCCAATGAAAGAATTAAAGAAATGAACCATTTCATCTTACTCATGCTGCCCCTCACCTTTCATATTAAAGTGAAACTTTAATATGTGGAGATTTTGTTCATCCCCACTCATTATTAGCCCTCACTTTTATAATAAAATTAGGAGCAAATGATTGCTCCTAATTTTTGTTAAGCTGCTTTACGTCTCCATAATACATATGCAGAAGCGATACATAATACACCCATACCTACTTGTGTAGCTGCACTATGAGAAGATGCTCCTGTTTGTGGTAATTGATTCTTATTCTTGTTTGTTTCTTTATTAACTCGTTCGTTATCTACAACCACTTTCAGATTTTCATCTTTTGGTTGTTTTTGTAATTCTTCTTGTTGTTTCGGCTGTTCTACAACTTCTTTTTCTTCTACAGTTGTCTCTGGCTCTACAATTGGTTTCGTATCGATTTCATTCTCTACTACATTTGACCAATCATAAATCGATTTTCCAAGATCTTTATACTGAAGTAAAGCTAAAAATGCTTGCTCTGTAGCCATTCCGCTACCCTTTTGATCATTTGGTAACCATTTGAACTCACCATTTGGAAGCTGGTATGACATTAAATTTTGTACTGCTTTATTAAGACGATCGTGATCTACATCTTTAACTAGTGATAGTCCAATAATTGCTTGTGCAGTACTATTAGAATTCTCTTGTCCATCAGCGGCAAAACCACCATTACCTAGCTGCTGCTTGTATAAATAATCAACAGCTTTTTGGATAGCTGGCTTTACATCCGTTTGCTCTTGATAAGGAGCTAATGCTGCTAATGCCATACTTGTTACATCAACGTTACTAGCACTTTCTTTACTACTTGAACTATCATACGTCCAGCCACCGTCTGTATGCTGCGTGTTTAAAAGTGCTTGTACTAAAGCAGCTCGATTCCATTTCGCTTCGGCCGGAACATCATATTTCTTTGTATCTAATGCAAGTAATGTAAATGCGTATCCTGTAACGGAATTCACTTTATCTGATTCAAATAAATTTTGTACTAAATTTTGTCCCTCTACCTTTGTAGGATCTACATTCATTGCATTCATCATAATAATCGTTCTAGCTAAATCTGTTGCTGAAAAACGATTTAAACGCTTCTTAACCTTTTCAGCAACTGGCTGAACATAGTTTATTTTCGTTTCAACCGGAATATTTACACCTGAGCGAGCAAGCCCAATCGCAACCCAATCACTACCAATTCCATCTTGTATCATCTTTTCCGACGTTTTAGAAATTGCTTCATTTAATTGTGCTGCTGGAATTTCAACTTTCTCTTGCTTTGGTTGTTCTGTTGTTTTATCATTTGTTTGCGTTCCATCTGTCGGTTTACCATTTTCGCCTGTCGGTTTACCATTTTCGCCTGTCGGTTTACCATTTTCACCTGTCGGTTTACCATTTTCGCCTGTCGGTTTACCATTTTCACCTGTCGGTTTACCATTTTCGCCTGTCGGTTTACCATTTTCGCCTGTCGGTTTACCATTTTCGCCCTCTGGTTTTGTTCCGCCGTTAGGTTTTTCTGTTTTACAAGTGCCAAATTTATCTAACGTTTGTTGCAATGTTTCTTGACTCATATTGTTCCAGTCTGCAACGTAACGAAATGCAACAACATCCCCAGACTCTAATTTATAACTATCAGCGCCAACTGCTGCAGATTTGTCATTTACATCATACAACCAGCCGCTCTTCGCTCCGACCATTAATCCATCGATGCCCTTTATATACGTTCCAAATGACATACTTTCAGATACTACTTTGTCACCCATGACTTTTTTTAGCAAACTAAAAGCTGTTTCTCCATCTTCAATGGAAACTTCTTTCGGACATAACATAATTCCTTTTTGTGATTCACCAATAATTGCAAGTTTCGCTGTCTTTCCTTCAGCAAACGTAATATGTACTGTATTCGAAAAAGAAACAAATACAAGTGCCACTGCCATTAATGATGTAAGCAACCATTTCTTTAACATTGCCATCCCAAAATTCCCTCCCTTTACTAACATTCACACAAAAAAAGACCCTTTAAGGGTATGCGGTTGACACTCTCTTTTTGTAAGTGTCGAACAAAAATGTACAACACCTCCTACCCGCATTATTCGCGGCTATATTTGTATAGGAAAAATAATTTCGTTTATGAACGCACCATTGTGATAACATTCACTTTTCTAGGCAAAATTTACTCCCTTTTCAAGTTATCATAAATACGATAAACCTATACATTCTGCAAATTTTGATTTTCTGTATTATTTTACTATTGACAAAGAATTTTGTCCATGATTTATCAGATTTATTTTCTAAGAATAATAGATTAATAAGCTTCCATTAATAGAAGTCATCTCTCACTATGTAAGCTTTTATCACTAACAATAATCCCATCTTCATCTACATAAACATATTCATTCGGCTTCCATTCAACTTCACCAAATTGCACCGGAATATTTCTGTCTCCTTTTCCTTCTTTTACACTTCTATTTGGCATTGTTCCTAACGCTACAATACCAATATTAATATTTTTTAATTCACTAGAATCACGAACATACCCATTTACAATAATTCCTGCTAAGTTTCTTTCTTCCGCAATAGCTGCCAAATTATCACCGAGTAACGCACAATTTTTAGAAGCTCCGCCATCAACAACTAATACTGTACCTTCCGGCAGTGTTTGTAACCCCTCTTTTACTAGTACATTATCATCCTTCACTTTTACCGTTGCTATTTTCCCATAGAATTGTTCTTTCTTTCCATATGATTGAAAAGACTGGCGACATATTTGTAATTCCTTTTCAAATTCATCACATAGATCCGTAGTTTTCCACATCTCTTTCCCTCTTTTCTTTTTATATTACATATTCTTGGATTTTTTTCGTTTCCCTGTCTAATTTTGCAATAATTTGTATGCGCAGTGAAAGTTATATACAAATGAAGGAAAATAAAGCTTACCACTTGAAACTATTGCTTTAAGTAAAGAGCTTTATTATAATCTATTCCACTCCTATGAAAACCATTTATTCTAGCATAAATATAAGAAGGGATTGATCATAATGATCAATCCCTTCTGTCAAAGTATAATGTCACTAAAAATTCTTTAAAAATCTTAGTTCCAAATTTTATTTACCCATTCAGGATGATCAATAAAAGGATTACGATTATGTTGATATTTCGTAAAAATCACTTCATTACGCTTTCGCTCTAAATCATCTACCGGGTCTTGTTCATTCCATTTTAGTAAAACGGATAGTTTGCCCATGTATGGATCTTTATTGTTATTCACCTTTTCATTTAATTCTAAGTCTATTTCGCCGTTGTCTCCTTCATAACGAACAGCCATGTAAAATAGCATTCTAGCGATATCTCCTTTTACACTATCACGGGGTTCCCAAGAATCACTATCGTATTTACATTCTGTCGCTTCCGAATGATTCACACCACCATTATCAAAATCCAGATTTCCACGTGAACTATTTACAGATACATCCGTCGCTCTTAAATGATGTAAATCTGTTCCAGCTCCTGCAGTCGTTCCAAAATCACCGTGAGATTTTGCCCAAACATGCTCTCGGTTCCAATTATCAACTCCTGAACCATTCGTAAGTTTCCCTTGCGAACGCCCAGTATACAAGAGTATCACATTGTTTTTATTATTTGGATCTTCATCCGTATCTCTTAGTGCTTCCCAAACTGCACTGTATGATAACTTTGTATGATCATCAATAATATTATGAAGTTCCTTCTTTAATTCTAAACCCGTTTTTCCTATTGTATTATTATAATATGTATCGTCATAGCTTTTTACAGTAATCTCTTGTGGTGATACAGAAGCTACTTCACCGTGTATGATATCTGTGAATGATAGAGATGCAGTACCTAAAATAAAAAATAAAGATAGTGTAACCATAGCAAACTTTGTATTTCGAAACTTCATATACCCATTTCCCCTTTAAAATATAATTTGAAGCTATTAACTAAAAAGTGCTTTCTAACCCCCAAAAAACTTTTAGAAAGCCATACCCATCCTTTTCTTTTTATTTAATACAAAACTCTATTGAGTCTGTATTATTTCCACACTTTTGGTTTATCTACTTCTCAAGGAATATCCTTCTCTAGTAAAGATTATTAAAATATTCTTTACAATTAAAAAGTAGTTTAATGTTAACTTATAAATTTCAATTTTTTTATGCAATTATGCATATTTGATAAATCGTTCAAAAAACATTTTGAATAAAAATTAAGATGATAGTTCGACTTTTCCTTTTTCTATAATTGTCTTTATTTTTTGGTGTAAACCCTTCTCCCTCTGAAGAATAAGTACAAAAATAGATTGGATACCATGTAGGCACCAATCTATTTTAATTAAAGAAACTGTGTCAATTCTGAGTTCACAACACGTTGTGCAGTAATGATAACACTTTCAGCTGTTAGTCCATAAACACTATATAGTCCACCAGGTTGATTAGGAACAATTTGAACTTCATATTCAAATGCTTGTCCAAAAGCAGGATGAACTAAACTTAGAGTTGCAAAAGTAGAAGCATTAGAATTCACATTGAAGTTTACCTGTTCAATTAATACTAATGAACCGTCAAGTCTAAAAACTCTAGCTACTCCAGTAAGTGGGCCCGCAGTACGGTTAAGGATCTTCACCCTAACTCTATTTGCATTAGCAGGTTGATTTCCTACGTTTTCAATTGGTCCTGTAGTAAGAGCCATATAACATCACCTCCATTATATTATTATGATATTCAACGATAAACATTGATGTTATAGTTTAATTACCCAATTTATTTTAAATAAAAAAGCTTGTTTCTTATATTTTTTATAAGAAACAAGCTTTTCTTTTTCAACTATCATTCCTAAGACAAGTTTATCCGTCTCGAAAACATTTACAGTTACTTGGCGTTTATGCTGGGACAGAACTACTACTATTTACTTTGCATTGAATCTATATATTTTTTAACTACTTCATATACATATTCTTGATTTGCCGCCGCTGTATTTGGATTGTATTTTCCGCCGTTTGTTTTATTGTTAGATAATACTCGAATTCCTAAAAATGGTACATCATAGGCTTTTGCAATTTGTGCTGCTGCAGCACCTTCCATTTCTTCTACAGATGTACCGTATTTTGTATGGAACCACTTAATTCTATCAACCTCATTATTCCAAACGTCAGCTGAACCTATAGTACCTTCCACCACTTTACCTTTTGTATACTTGTCTTTTACTGCATTAGCTGCTGCAAGTAAATCCTTATCTCCCTCGTAGTATCGGATTTTCTCAGCATTTGGATCTTCTCCTGCACTTCCTTCAGAAGCCATTAGGTCCATTGATATCCATTTTTCCGGCTCAATCCCTTGGTTCTCATTCATATTTGTTGTTTTTAGTGAACCTATATTCGCGACTTGTTTTCCTAACACAATATCAAATACATTTAAATTAGGATCATGTCCACCTGATGTTCCTTGGTTAATAATCGCCATAGGCTTATATTTTTCAATAGCCACTGCTGTAGCGGCTGCTGTATTTTCCATTCCTTTACCTGTTTTCGCAACGATTACAGGATAATTGTCTACAGTTCCTTTATAAAATACAAAACTCCCAGACTTTTCTTCTTTCACATTTTTTAACCTTTTCGCAAACTTTTCAGCCTCTATTGGCATTGGACCTTGAATTAAGATAGGTTTTTCATTGCTTTTTGCCTCAACTACTTGTTTTGGGCTCGCATTACATCCCGCAAGTATTGAGAATGACAATACAGTAGTGGTTACTAGGGCAGCACATTTTTTCATCATATTGTTCTTCATAAATAATCTCTCCTCTTTCTCTTGTTGTTTTCTATACTCGATGTTTGGGTCCAAAGAAAAAAGCTCTAGAAATTGTAGAAGAATCTCTACTTTCTAGAACTACGGTAGTCAAAGCTAATTAAGCAAAAGATAAGACCAATGCTAAATTATAGATCGGTAGCGGCTCAATACACCGAACGACCGAATACTTTAACCCGTAGTCCAGTTCTTTCATTGGGAACTAGGTAGAAACGCTCGGACCATATTACCGAGTATATACGAGTGATGTTATTTAAAATTATTATATTGGTAATATAACAAACTTTTAGTGAATATACAACAAATAATATGAACATTTCCATTTAAATAAATAAAAATGTTCGTTTTTGAAAGTATAACAGATGAAAAAAATGGTTTTCAAATGGAATTCACCGTTAAAAACCAGAAATCCATATACTGAACTAGAATTAGTTCAGTATATGGATTTCAATGAGTTCTCTTTGAAGTTATATAAAGGTATTTTTATCTTTTCCCTTCAGTACACGTTACTTTAAAAATAATGAAGTTGTTCAATTTTAGAGGTTCAAGTAGAAAAATCCCACAACATATTATAAATATGCTGTGGGATTGATATTAAAGTGTTCTTTAGAAAGTAAGCCCTAGTAAGAACTGCATTTCAAATTCACTGTTTTACTAGCACTTTTTTCAAATATGTAAGGATTCTATATCCCTTAAAATTTCACTATTTATTTCGTTACTTCTCCAAACTGCGCTCTCGTCACTTTCACCAAATCTTCAACTTTAAGCTCAATTTGCACACCGATTTTTCCGCCGCTTACTATGATCGTTTCAAGCAATTGAGCACTCTCATCAATGCATGTAGAAAATAACTTCTTCATTCCGACTGGTGAACAACCACCGCGAATATATCCTGACACTTTCGTAATATCTTTAACCGGAATCATTTCAATCTTCTTTTCACCGACTGCTTTTGCGGCAGCTTTTAAATTGAGTTCCTCATCTACCGGGATAATGAACACATGATACTCTTTACTATTCCCTTGAGCGATAAGTGTTTTATATACTTCTCTCACTTCTCGTCCAATTTTCTCTGCCACTGATACTCCATCAATTTTTCCATCGTCCGGATCATATGACATCATCGAATATTCAATCTTTTCTTTATCTAATATTCGCATCGCATTTGTTTTATCTTTTTTCATGGGTTTCTCCTTAAAAGTTAGTTCATATCATTAAGTTTTCTTTTATTATACACTCTTTTCAATTTCTCCTACATAACTTCACGTATTATTCAAAACTGAAAACATTGATTTTTCAAAAATCATCTGATATAATTTGGAAAAACTTATGTTAAGGAGAGATTTGTAATGCGAAATTTTAATACTTCTTTCCAACTTCATCATCATACGTAACGCCGTGTATCCGAAGAAAAATTTTTCTTCGTGGGTACAGGGCTTTTCCTGTTTACCCACGAAGCGTTCATAAAGCTATGTGGGTATTTTTATACCCGCATAGCTTTTTTTAATTTAAAAGAGGAGTGATTATGGTGGAAATGAAAAATGTAAAAGGAACAAAAGACTATTTACCAGAGGAACAAGTACTGCGAAATAAAATTAAAAGGGCTTGTGAAGATACGTTTGAGCGATATGGATGTAAACCGTTAGAAACACCTACGTTAAATATGTATGAACTTATGTCATACAAGTACGGCGGTGGTGATGAGATTTTAAAAGAAATATACAAACTTCAGGATCAAGGAAAACGCGAGCTTGCCTTACGTTACGATTTAACAATTCCATTCGCTAAAGTTGTTGCGATGAATCCAAATATTCGCCTCCCTTTTAAACGTTATGAAATTGGTAAAGTATTTCGAGATGGGCCGATTAAACCAGGAAGATTCCGTGAGTTCATTCAATGTGATGTTGATATAGTTGGTGTAGAATCTGTCATGGCAGAAGCTGAACTCATGAGCATGGCGTTTGAACTATTCCGAACGTTAAACTTAGAAGTAACGATTCAATATAATAATCGAAAATTGTTAAACGGTATTCTCGAGTCCATTAATATCCCTACTGAACTAACGAGTGACGTAATTTTATCATTAGACAAAATCGAAAAGATTGGGATTGATGGTGTACGAAAAGATGTATTAGAGCGCGGAATTACTGAAGAAATGGCTGATACAATATGTAATACCGTTTTATCTTGTCTAAAGCTTACAATTGCTGACTTTAAAGAAGCTTTCAATACGCCACTCATTACCGAAGGAGTAAACGAACTACAACAATTACAGCAATATTTAATCGCTCTTGGAATAAATGAAAATGCTATATTCAATCCGTTTTTAGCACGAGGACTCACAATGTATACAGGTACCGTATATGAAATATTTCTAAAAGATGGATCGATTACATCCAGCATCGGTAGCGGTGGTCGATACGATAATATTATTGGGGCATTCCGTGGTGATAATATGAACTATCCAACAGTCGGTATTTCATTCGGTTTAGACGTTATTTATACAGCACTATCACAGAAAGAAACAATATCATCTACAGCGGATCTTTTTATCATCCCACTCGGGACAGAATTACAATGCTTACAAATTGCCCAGCAATTACGTTCTACAACTTCCTTAAAAGTCGAACTTGAACTAGCAGGACGCAAATTGAAACGTGCCCTTAATTATGCAAATAAAGAGAATATCCCTTATGTGCTTATTATTGGGGAAGAAGAACTATGTACAGAAACTGTTATGCTGCGGAATATGAAGGAAGGTAGTGAGGTGAAGGTCTCTCTTTCTTCTTTAAGTAATTATTTATAATACGAACCACCCTCGTTTGGGTGGTTTTTCTATTTTATAGATAACGAAACAACTAGTTAACATAAAATAATTATATTCAACTAAAAACTGTAAGTGTTTAATATCTAATTACCTGTTATTTTTGGTAATATATAGTTATGAATTGTTTTAGGAGGATTTACTTTGAAAACTTACATACAAGCACTAAAGTGGACTGCAGGGATCTCTCATCTTTTATTGATTCCTTTTTGTTATTTATTTCTAAGTCATGTTAACCTATATGGGATACCTTTATTACTATTGATCGCTTTACATATCACTACTATTTTATTATCTAAAAAAGCGGGCATGAATACGTACCCTCATTATATCGGTATTATCGTTACTCTATTTGCCTTCTTTCCATATATACGATTTGTTTTACATTTAATTGCTGCATTCTTCCTTTTATTGGACGCTGTTTCCACAAATAAAAAAGAAGTTTGTGATTCATAGTGAGATAAGAATAGAAGTACATGTTTTTCAACAAATCACTCTTTTTGTCACAACGATAATATATAACGCAACTCTTTCCTATGATTATACAGAAAGAATTGCGTTTTTTCATTGACAAGATCATAGCTTTATCCATATCACCCTTTAGAGATTTGAAGTATCTAGTCTAAGCAGCCTTCTCCATTTTAAATACCCATCGATGAAGAATCGGTTGATAATACGGTATCATCCACCCTAAAATTTTGCCGATACAATAGGCGGAAATGAGTGTACCGATCCCAATTGAACCTAACGATTGAATGAAAACGATACAGATGATACCAGCTACACAAATGTTTATTAAATCGCTCAAAATTTTTGCTTTACCGAATTTCAAATTAAATTTTTCACTAATTGCATACGTTAACGCATCATACGGCATTAATGGCAGTTTCGCTGTTGTATAGCCCATTAAACCGACTGCTATAACAAATAAACTAACAATCAAATATACACTTCGAGCAAAGATCGTTTCAGGTATAGGGAAAAGTTGTACAAGGAAAAGCGTTGCATCCATGAAGAATCCAAATAAAAACGAAATAATAAATTGACTTACAAACTCATTGAGCTCCATTCGTTTACTTAATACGACTTGAATAATAATGTATAAAATATTCGCAAGCACCATTGTCACACCAACCGATAAACCGATTGTTAGTGTACTTGCATATGCTAATGATGATACAGGCGATACACCAAATCCTGCTTGAATCGACATGCTAATGCCAATTGACATAAAAAATAACCCGAGCACATACATGAGGATGCGCCTCAAGGTTCTGTTCCAATGATTCATACTATCTCTCACTCCTAGTTGACATTATTAATATAAAGACTGTAGCTATATAATTAAATATAACGCCAAATACAACATATGAAAAATATATATATGATAAACTAATCATATGAAAAAACATATAACGGAGAGATACAATGGATTTCAGGCAATTATATTACTTTAAAGAAATTGTGAAACAAGGAAGTATTTCGAAAGCAGCAGAAGTGCTTCATATCGCGCAACCACCACTTAGTCAATTATTAAAAAAGCTCGAAACTGATCTTGGCACAACTTTAATTCATCGATATCGTCAAAAATGGGAGCTTACAGAAACCGGTGAAATACTATACGAATATGCCACACAAATGCTAATGCAAGTTCAAGATATAAAGCAACAAATTCAAGAAATTGAGCAAGGTATAGGCGGAAATGTAAATATCGGTGTCTCTTCTACATGTTCAAATATGCTCGTTGACTATGTTAGTACGTTTAGAACACAATACCCTAATGTTAAAATAAATATAGTAACAGGAAATTCAGAAGAATTATTAAAAAAATTAGAGCAAAGAGTAATTGATATTGCCCTACTTTTGCGATTAGGAAATAGTGAACACTATGAGCTAAAATTATTAAAAAAACAACCAATCGCTGTAATTATCCCTGCCAGTTGGGAAACATCATTTCCATCTCAACATGTAACGATTGAAAAGATTACACAGTTCCCATTCATTATGCTCGGAGCAATGGAAGGACTCTCCTTCAATGAAGACCTACTCAAAGCGTTTCATACATACAAAGTCCAGCCAAATATCATTATCGAGTGTAAAGATATAAGTATGGTTATAGCACTTGTTAGTAAAGGACTAGGCTTATCTATTATTCCAAAAATGGATTACACATCACCATTTCTAGCACATACAAAGCTTTTAGCATTGGAGCAATTTGATTTCCATCTAGAGCCTGTAATAGTAAAATTAAAAAAACAACGAATCTCCACAGCAGCAACTCAATTTTGGGAAATGGTTGATTAAAAGATGTGAACAAATGATTAATAACCTTTAATCATTCGAGTGTCCATCCCCCACTGATTGGACAGTTACTATAAGATATAACAAGACAAACTATGGATACAATTGTTGAATGGATTAAGTAATATAGCACTCACAAATAAAACTCCTTCTAGCTAAATACTTATTCTATTGAAGAATCAGTTGTTTTTCCAATGTATGAAATTGATTTTTCATGGAAAGATATGTTAGTATGTATACAGTTTGAGCGCTCTATTTTTTAGAGTCGAACAGGAGGAGAATGGATATGTCTGATATTGAAGTTGGCGAAGTGTTTACTCTCAGTGATGAGAATAATGAGGATCAGGAAGTAGAAGTACTCGGAGCGATGGATGTCGAAGGCGCAGAATATATTGCGGTTGCCTTCGTAGAAGACATTCAAACAGAATCTGAGGAAGACATTGATATTTTCTTTTTAAAAGTAGAAGAAGATAATGAGTTTTCATACATTGAAAATGATGAAGAGTTTGATAAAGTATCTGCTGCTTTTGATAAAATTTTGGACGAGCAAGAGCAAGAGTAATATGAATGAAAAACACGAGGGCGGATGCATATCCGCCCTCTTTTTATTCATTACTCATCTATAGACTTATGCAGCAATTCCAGTACATCTTTCATCACAAAAGGACCTTCTTTTTTCACATGCTCAGCGAATTCAGAAACGAGATGTAATGTTCTTACACTTTCAATCGGGTGCTCGCCTGACGCACTTTCAGCAGAAAGCATAACAGCATTCGTTCCGTCCAATACAGCCTGAAATACATCAGTCACCTCAGCTCTTGTAGGAATAGAGTGATCTACCATAGATTGAAGCATTTGTGTCGCTGTAATTACATATGTATTCGTTCGATTGCACTCACGAATCATCATTTTTTGTAACAGTGGGATAAATTGATACGGCAATTCCACACCTAAATCTCCCCTTGCGATCATAATGCCATCCGCTTCTTTGCATATGTCTTGAAAATTCTCGATTGCTTCCATCGTTTCTATTTTTGCAATTAAATTTGGGGAAGTTTCTTTATGTTCATGTATAAAATCTCGTATTTCCTTTATATGACTAGGTTTTCGCACAAAGGAACACGCAATAAAATCAACATTCTCTTCTAAAAGAAACTGAATATCTTTTTTATCTTTTTCTGTAATAGCTGGTAAACTAACAATTGTACCTGGTAAGTTTACACCCTTATGTGAGGAAATATTGCCACCTGTTTTTACTCTTGTTTCTAATTTTTCCGTACTTACCTTTTCAACAATTAATTCAACTTCTCCATCATTAATAAGAATTCTACTTCCAACTTTCACGTCATTCACAATCCCTACATAATCAACACTTGCTTCTTCTTTACTCCCTTGTACTGGATTGGTATGTAAAATAAATGAATCTCCTGCTTCAAGTGTAATTTGTTCCTCTTTCATTTCACCCAATCTTATTTTAGGACCTTGTACATCCCCTAGAATTTTAATAGAATTGTCTAACGATTTTACTAAGCTCATGATTGTTTTATGACTTTCATGCGTGCCATGTGATAAATTCAAACGAACAATTTTCATACCATTGTTTATTAACTCCGCTAATGTTTCTTCATTATTACTCGCTGGCCCAATTGTACAAACTCGATCAATTGTCATGTTTCCACCATCCTTTTTCTAATGTTTCCCATAAAATAAAGAGAAGATTCTTTTTATAGGAAAGACCCTGTAACTTAAAGGTGCACAAAGGTTTTATATGAGAAGAAGCGATTGCTGAATAAGTAGCTTAAATTTAACTTTTTGACTTAATAGTTATTGTTAGTTTCGTTGCAATAGGGTACTACTAATAATAAATCTTGTTTACATACGAACGGTAGATTGGGATATCGAAAACAACCTATGGAGGAACCACAATGACTAATCTTCATAAAAAGATAATAAGACTAACTTTAGCAGGAACGATAGCAATAGGTACATTAGCAGCAGGAAGCATAATGAACGTTAACGAGGTAAAAGCTGAGGTAAAGAAATCAGGAAAGCAACCCAAAAATGTAATTTTCATGGTTATAGATGGGACAAGTTCTTCTGCTACAACATTGGCGCGTTGGTATAAAGGCTCCCCTCTTGCACTAGATCAAATTGTATCTGGAGGTGTTCGCACGTATTCCGCAGAATCAGCTATTACGGACTCTGCATCGGCAGCCACAGCTTTAGCGACAGGAAACAAATCAAATTCAGGTTACGTGGGCGTATTACCTTCTGTTGTGAATTCACCTGGCTTAGAACCAGTGAAAGAAAACTGCAAGTTTCGTCCAGTTGCCAACGTCTTAGAAGGCGCAAAACGTTCCGGCCGCGCGACAGGAATCATTGCTACCTCAGAAATTCAGCATGCTACTCCTGCTAGTTTCTCTGCCCACCACGTTAACCGTAAAAATTTTGAAATACTTGGTGAACAGCAAGTTTATCAAAATATAGAAGTTGTATTAGGTGGTGGAAAAGTAGCACTTCTTCCTACGAAAAGCAATGGAACTCGTAAAGACAATGAAGATTTAGTAAAAGTAATTCAAGACAAAGGGTACGACTTTGTCGAAACAAAAGATGCGTTATTAAACTCCAAATCAAATAAAATCTGGGGTTCTTTCTCTAATACTGCCCTTGCGTTCGATATGGATCGTAGAATAGCCAATCCTAAGCAGCCAACTCTTTCCCAGATGACGAGCAAAGCAATTCAAACATTATCAAAAGATAAAGATGGTTTCTTCTTATTCGTAGAAGGCAGTAAGGCAGATTGGGCAGCACACGCAAATGACCCAATCGGGATGATTAGCGATGTACTGGCGTTTGATGATGCAGTTACAGAAGCATTAGAATTTGCGAAGAAAGATGGTAACACTATGGTTATTGCTTTAGCGGATCATGGTAATAGCGGTATTTCCATTGGTAACAGTAATACCACAAAAGGGTATGATATCACACCAGTATCAGCTTACATTGATCCACTGAAAAAGGCGAAAATGACACTTGAAGGTGCTACAAATAAACTAAAAGATAATTTATCTAATATAAAAGAGGTCGCTGCACTTTACGGTTTAGACAACCTAACTAATGATGAAAGAGAAAAGTTAAAAACTGCAAATAAGAAAACTGATGTAGGTCCACTTCTTACTAAATTATTGGCCAACCGTGCGAACATCGGTTTTACAACTGGTGGTCATACGGGTGAAGATGTATTCTTATACTCTTACGGTCCTCAAAAGCCATACGGTTTAGTCCAAAATACAGACATTGCGAAAATAATGGCCAAAGCAATGGGCTTTCAATTAGAAGAAATAACTAAAAAATTATTCTTAGATGCTGAAACATCCTTTAAACAAATTGGTGCAAATGTAACGATTGACAAGCAAGACGCACTTAATCCGGTGCTTGTAGTAAAGCGCAATAATACGGAGGCCAAATTGTTTGTTAATAAAAACATTATCTATATTGGTGGGAAAGATTATGAATTAGGAGGCATCGTTGTAGAAAGCAACGGGAAATTCTATGTACCTGAAAAAGCAATTCAACTATTCACAAAGCATTCTCGCTAAATTTAAATACAGACATAAAAGACGCTATCCTTTCTATAGAAAGGATAGCGTTTTTTTTCGTTATATGGATACAAATTTATCTTATTAAATCCATTCAACAATAGTATCCAAAGTTTGTCTTGTTTTATTAAATTTTGGTTCTCCTTTACGGTATCCGAATGCAACCATAACTGACACCTCAAGATTATCATCTTTTAAGATTCCTTCTTGACGAAGTAAAGAATCTACTTTTTCTTTATCGAATCCTTCCATTGGACAAGAATCAATACCGATTTGAGCTGCACTAGTCATCATATTAGCTAAAGCAATATAAGATTGCTTTGATGACCAATCAAATACAGCACGTTCGGAGTCTAACAATTTAAAATCCGATTCTTGGAATTTTTTGAAGAATTCATATCTCATCTGTTGAGCCTCTTCAGGCAATCCAATAATATCTTTCATCATGTGCTGAATATACTCTGCATCATAGTGCATATCTTTGATGTTTCTTGAAAGAACAATGACAAAATGACTCGCTGTTGAAAGCTGCCCACCTGCTCCCCATGAATATGGTAATAGTTTTTCTCTTAATTCTTTATTTTGTACCACAATAAATTTCCAAGGCTCATATCCAAAAGAAGAAGGAGATAATCTTCCTGTTTCTAAAATAAACTTAAAATCATCTTCTGAAATTTTCTTCATAGGGTCAAACTCTTTACATGCATGTCTAAAGTGAAAAGCTTCCATAATTTTTTGTTTTGTGTTAGTCATAAAAAGTCCTCTTTTCATTAATTTATTATTCAACTAAATTATATTTTTTAAGTATCAACGTTACAAGTACGCACATTTATGTGCTATAGTATCAAAAAAGATACTATTGTTAAGGGAGAGTCTTTTTATGATTAGTTCAAAAGAAGATGATATAAATTATCCATTTTTAAATAAATATTCTTGTCCCGTAGAAGCTATCGTCGAGGTTATTGGTGGGAAATGGAAAGGAGTTATTCTTTATCATTTGTTAGATGGTAAAAAACGATTTAATGAATTAAAAAGATTAAAACCTAATATCACCCAGAGAATGTTAACACTTCAACTTAGAGAACTTGAAGCAGATGGCATCGTACATCGGGAGGTATATCGTGAAGTGCCTCCTAAAGTAGAATATTCGCTAACCGAACTCGGCGAGTCACTACGTCCAATTATCCTTTTAATGATGGAATGGGCGACTAATAATATGGAGCAGGTTTTGGAAAGTAGAAATAACACTAAATAGTATTTAAAACCTGTAATGAGCCATTACAAACAACTCAAAAAAGATTGCCTCTTAGGATACAGGTAATCTTTTTTGAGTTGTTTAGGTATGAAATTTTTGTCTTTGTAGCCTATATCCATCAAGTTAAAAGTTTTTGTTCTCCATCAAAGGGCTATTTCTGTTTTGTCATTGTTCGCTATAAAACATATACAGTTCCATACGGTAACGATCGAAAATAAATTCCATCCTTGTATAATCCACATTACATAATACGATTATGATGAATATAACTACGTTGCATATGTTGTGCTTGTATAGCATGATAAACAAGCTGGAATTATACTTTGCGCTGCCCCCTGTCCTCCTAAAAGACGCATTTGCGTTTCATTGTAAAAAAAATTGCAACGCATTCTTTATTCACCTCACCTCTGCATATATTTTTGTCTTCATATTTCATACCATGAATATTGAATTAAAGTGGATAATTCCTAAAACTTATCATCTTGCAATCCATAAATTTCTTTCTATTCAATAAGATGAATCAAATGTAAAATAAAAGTTAATTTCAAGACAAATCATTGAGATTTTTGAAATTTTCATATATTGTTTTAATTGGGTTTAAACTCTCGAATGTAAGAGGTGTTATTTATGAAAAAGATATATATTATTATCGGTATTTTACTAGTTTCGATACTTATAATTTATATTTTGTTCAATACTTCAATTATACACAGCCCGAATTTATCTCATGCACCTTCTAAAGAAAAGATGAAAAAAGAAAAACAGAGAGAGCCGCAAACTAACACCATTTCTTATGGCTTAAAGGATGATCAAGGTCAACATATCGACAATGGAAGTGAAATTACTAGTGAGAATAATAAGATCAACGTATCGTTATCATTTGTACATAATATTAATGAAGACCGAAAATATGGATTAATTGTTTTAGAAGATTACGAACAAAAGCCTTTTAAAATAGATGAAACTCCAAATGCGGTATCCCACTATTCTTTCGATATAAAGCCAAACAGTTCGATCACTACTAAAATCCATTTACAAATTTCTCCTACTGCTAGTGAATTAACCTTTTTAATAATTAAAAAACCTGAATATAAATTAAAAGATAATGACCTAAATAAAGCCGCTATATTGGAAGAAGTTCTAAGTATGCGATATTCGATTAATACTCATCATAAAGATAATGAGAAAATAAAACCTACTCCTGTACAGCCGAAAACTGTTTTAAAAGATGATCTTTATGAACCATTATTTGTTACTAGAAATGAGGAAAAACTACAAGCGGTGCTTTCTGAGAATGAAGGTAAAGAGCTAACTATATCTAGCGGAAATGAAACGACAGAAGAAATGAGTTATGCAATCGTGGCCTTTAAAGATTGGGAGCAAGTTGAACTATTAAATAACGAAAAAGTTGCTTATACTACGGTCGCTCCTGAAACGAGACAAATTTTCAATTTCACATTACCTATAGTGGGACAAGAAAGTAATTTCCAATTAGTTGCTTTTCCATTTCCTTATAAAGTCAATAAAAATAATTATATGAGTCAACAAGCATTCGGTTCATTTCGCATCGTAATTAAAAATGAACAATAAATTAAGTCAGACTGGATGTAGCGAGCTTCATATACTACCCGAGCAAACTAAAAAGGCCTACTCACACGAGTAGGCTTTTGAAACTATGAAAGCTTCGTTAATAATTGATTTAAATCCTTTTTCGTTTTCGTCGTTAATGACTTCATTTTAGTAACATCGATCTTTTCTTTCTCCGCTCCTACAATTAACGGATACATACTTTGGCCAATTGTTTTATATTCAGCTGGATACGATGCTTCTAAATCCTTTTCTATTACATCCCACTTCTCATTAATTTGTTTTCCAAGCTTATTCACTGTTTCTAATTTAGGGTTTGCAGCTAATTGCTTATCTAGGCTTTCAATTAATGTAACTACTTCTTTTACATTTGTTTTTACAGCTACGCTTTTCTTCGGATCTTTCGTTGTCTTTCCGTTATTATTTGTACTTGTGCTTTGATCTGTTGTTTTTCCGCTAGTAGTTTGATCATTTGTTTTTCCTGTCGTCTCTTTTTCTTTTGTTTTCACATTCTCGTTTTGAGTTGATGTTTTGCCGTTACTTTCTGTTCCTGATGATTCCTTTGTATTTTTTGTATCTTTATCTGTTTTTTCATTCGAAGAAGTATTTGTATCTTTTTCAGTATCTTTCGTTGTTTTTGACGCTTCATCTGCACTTGTCGTTTTTGATTGCTCTTCATTTTGTGTAGTAGCTTGATCCTTCTTCGCTTCCTCTTTATCTGTGAAGCTACTACAAGCTGCCATTGTAAGCATTGTACCAATTGCTACTGATGCGATAGCGATCTTTTTCATTTTCATATAAATCCCCCTATGTTTACTTAATTATTTATCCTCCCCTTTACGATTCTATTTCCCCTTAAAAAATCCCTTTTCACACGAATCACCATCTTTCCGACAGTAATCTTCATAATAATACGTACAAAAAACGATAAATTCATTTTAATATTCGAGTTTCTTCTACTACATTTTTCTCCTCTGCAGCAAAAGAAAAAGAGTATATTGTCACATGAAGATTTGCAATCTACAAATGACAACATACTCTCCTATCAATTTTTTATCTTTCTTGACATTTTATTTATGCAAAAAAATTAAATATTTTATAATATTTTTGTTTCTCAACACATGTTAACATAATATTATTATGAATAACCTCCGTTCGAATGAATGACTTGCCCAGTAATCCACTTCGCTTCTTCACTTACTAAAAAGGAAATTAAACGGGCAGCATCCACCGGTTCTCCAACTCTACCTTGCGGGAATTTCCATACTAAATGATGCTGTAACTCTTCTGTAATCCATCCTGCATTTGTTGGTCCTGGATCAACAGCATTGACTGTAATCCCCTTCTCCATAGCAACTGGTGCAACTGACTTTGTAAATGCTTCTATCGCTCCCTTTGTTGCTACATATGCCAATTCATCTGGCATTGGTTCCAATGATTGCCCAGAAGTAAGATTTATAATACTACCACTCGTTTTAAGTGAAAAATGTTTAATAAATAATGAACTTAATAACATAGGCGCACGAACATTGACCGTGTAATGTTTATCTAACTGTTCTACATCTAACTCTTCAATTTTCGTATGAGTAGAATACGCCGCATTATTAATAAGAATAGATGGCTCACCTAAACGTTCTGATACCATATACAATACACGATTAGGCGAATAAGACTGCGATAAGTTGATTTCTGCCATTTCACATCGAACGCCGTAACTTTCAATCTCCTTTTTTAACAAAAAGGGTTCTTGATCATTCATTCCCCATGGCATCGCTTTATCATATCGAGGCCAGTACGTGAAAAAGACGTCTATCCCCTTTTCAGCAAGCACCTTGCATACAGCTGCACCAATTCCATTCAGACGAGTTGCCCCTGTTACAATTGCTATTTCCCTCACCTTTTCTCCTCCATCTATGGATAAATCCCCTGCACGAATACAGAGGATCTACCTTCTTAATTAATATTTGACAATATGCGTTCTGCACTTAATTTTAAAATTTTAATAAAAATATAATTTACAATCGTAAACATTACAAATAAAACGATAAACATAACCCACAGTCCTACTTGAAGGAAGAAGTATAATAAACTTACTCCTGCTACAATAACTAAAGCTATTAAAATATTAGCTAAAAAATTCCACAATGTTGTATATCGACTTTTAAATAATTTCTGTTCTGTATCCCAATGTATATCTGCAGTTTGTGCATCCCAGCGTGTACCGATTAAATTAATTAATAACAACCCGTTCGCACTTAGTAAAAACCACAGTATCATGAAGACTGGAGAAATCCCAGCTACAACTGCCATCGTAATACCGAATACTGCTAAAATGGTTACATTAATTAACCAAGCAGTGATTGCTTTCGCAAAAAAGATATCCGATGCCTTTACTGGTAAATAACGATTCACAAACCAAGAGCTTCCATCTCGTGAAAATGACGTTGTTGCAATAACGTTACTCCCCATTAAAAATAATGATGCACAAAGCCCTACACCAATCGCCAAACCTGCTGATTTTGGATTATTAATGTATCCTGTAATCAACTTTAAATTTCCATCTTGTACGAATAAAACAAAGAACAGCATAATCGGCATAACGAAAGTTTGTACAATGCAATTTAAGAAAAATTGCGGTGTACGGAATAACGTTTTAAATTCTTTTTTCACATACGCTTTTAAATGTGAACTTTGTACCGTTGATTTCTGTAAACCTTCCGACGTAATAGCTTGTTTCTTTGCTGTACTCGTTGAAAGTCCAATAACCCCTTTTAAATATGTACGCTCTGCAATGTAATAGAACAACACAAAGAATACAAATGAAATAAGGGCAAAGATCATTACATATAAAGGTCCCTTCCAATTTGCACTTTCTACTAATGCCACTGCTCCAAAATATGTAGTTGGAAAATAATTTGTCATTTGTACTAAAAGAGAAGAGTCGTTGTTCGCAAGGTAATTCGTAATTGCATCTTCAGAAAACGAACTTTTATTTTTCCACTGCAAAAACACATTGATTCCTACAATAAATAGTATACTTACGATTCCAATAAATATATTACCTCGATCTTTATTTTTCGCTATATTTGTATACCTCATAATAACTGTCATCAGTAAAGAAGCTAATACTAACGGCACGATTGGGAAAAGTAAGTAAATAAAAATCATGTATATGTAATATGTAATAAATGCGCCACTTTTCAAACCGTAAGTAATAAAGATTGGTAATAAAATGAATGAACTCATTACGTATTGTGTAATTAGTACCGTTAAGAATTTTGCCGAAATAATTTGTGCTGGTTTTAATGGTAACGGCAGTAACATTTCAATATCATTGCTATAGTAAAATACAGTTAAAATGTTCGTGATACTCATTAAAAATACCCATATACTCGCAATCGCAAGTCCCATTGCGATAATCATTCCTGGGTCTTGCCCTAAGTGTTTCATACCTTCATACATTCCATGCGTTATAGAACCAAATATTAAAAAACCAACAAATAAAATGGCTGCAAATGAAAATAAATACGCCCATCGCTTCTTCTTATCTGTTATAAAATCTGCATAATTTAACTTTAATAGTACTTTCGTTAACGTCCAAATTTTACTCATTGCCCGTCATCTCCAAGAACATTTTTTCAAGTGATTCATTGGATTTAAAATGATCTCTCATTTCATCTAAATTTCCTTTAAACTGTAAATTCCCCTTATTAATAATCGCAACGCGGTCACATATTTTTTCTGCTACTTCTAATACGTGTGTAGAGAAAAATACAATCTTTCCTCTATCCGCATGCTCTCTCATCATTTCTTTTAAAATATATGCAGATTTCGGATCAAGCCCAGTTAACGGTTCATCTAAAATCCATACATCCGGCTCATGCACGAGCACACCAATAATAACGATTTTTTGTCTCATACCGTGCGAGTAACTTTGAATTTGATCAGATAACGCATTATATAGATCAAATTTCTTCGCTAAAGACTCTATTCGTTCTTGTCGTACTTCTTTCGGCACCTCATACATATCAGCCATAAAGTTTAAATATTCAATTCCTTTTAATCGTAAAAACATATCTGGACTATCTGGCACATAACCAAACGTCTTCTTCGCTTCCATCGGATTTTTCATAATATCTTTACCGTTAATCGTAATCGTCCCTTTGTCCACCCCATGAATACCAGTAATCATCTTAATTGTCGTTGATTTACCCGCACCATTCGGCCCTAAAAATCCAAATATTTCTCCGCTAGGCACAGATAAACTTAAATCTTTTACTGCATAGGTAGACCCATTATAACTTTTTGACACATTCGTAATTTCAATCATTCCATCCAATCCTTTCCTTAATTACCAAATAACTATATTGATATTATAGCATACTTATATTTTTAGATTTTTGCATTTTTTCAGTTTTCTTATCCTTTAAAATAAATATACACGCCTAATCCAACGATTAAAACGACAGCTAGTATAATATAAATCATCGTAAGCCGTTTAATATTCCCTTTTGTCGCTTTACTATAATTCGCATCACCATTTCGCCCAATTAGAACCGTTGCAATTACAGTAATCACTACAAGTAATATAACAATCATTATCCCAGTTAACATTCCTTCCTCCCCCTCCTTACAACCATTTTACAATATTATCCTCTTTATTTCGCAGTATATTTAGTCTTTTTACTATTATTATGAAAAGAACTGGAAAACTATTATTACCATTCATATCCACATGTGATATATTTATAACATAATATGATTTATTTCTAACATTGAAAGGAGAATCTATCGTGAAAACAACTTGGATTAAATATTTAGGATTTCTCGGTTTCTTCGGTTTCCTCGGATTTTTTTATGAAAAAGGATTGTTTACTATGTTCTGTTTCTTCTCCTTTTTCACATCGTATAGAACAGTTCAACACGATGAACTGTTTGAACAAATCGTCAATAAATCGTGCCGAAATGCTTTTCTCGTTACATTACTAACTGCCGCTATCATTATGCTTATTGAAATGTTATTTCCAAACCCTACACTACAAGAGTTTGATATCGCTCTTATTTTTGGCACACTTATTCTTACGTTCGGCTTCTCTATGTTCTTTTACGATAAACCAGTTGATGAAATGGAAGATGCACCATGGCGTTCGTAACGAAGATAAAAGAATACCGCGCCAAATTGAATATGACACAAGAAGATTTAGCGAAAAGTGTTGGTGTACGCCGTGAAACGATTAGCCATCTCGAAAAAGGAAAATACAATCCTTCCTTACAGCTTGCCCATGATATTGCGAAAGCACTTCATAGTTCTATTGATGAGATTTTTATTTTTGAAGACTAATAAAGGGCACCAAGTCATTCCTATGACTTAGCGCCCTTTTCTTTAGTAAATAAAATTATATCAACGATTTAACAAAGAATATCGACAAGGCTAAAAAGAAGCTACCTTTTCTTTCGCCACTTCCACAATTTCCATAATACGAAGCAAACTCTCCACTTCATAGGTCGGCTTAACACTTGTCTTGTTTTCTTTCAAACTAGGATTATACCAACAAGTATCAATACCGTAATCTTCTCCACCTTTCATATCAGAAGTTAGCGAATCTCCAACTATTAGTACACTGGATTTATCAGTAATTCCAAGCTTTTCAAATGCATAATCAAAAATCTCACGTGCTGGTTTTTGATGGCCAACCTCTTCTGAAATAATAATATGATCAAAGAAGTTACATAAAGGCGAATTTCCAATTCTTGATTGTTGCACCTTAGTATATCCATTCGTAATAATACCTAGCTTACAATCTTGAAGGTTCTCACATAATTGCACTGCACCTTCTATAAGGTGTACTTCTTTCCCTAAGTTTTCAAGGTAAACGTCACTAAATTGCTGCGCATCTACTTCTATATTATGAAGTGTAAATAATTGTTTAAATCGGTCTACCGCTAACTCACTTAGCGTAATCATTTTATTTTCTAAATCTCTCCATAATCCATTACTAATCTCTTTATAACTTGCAAGATAATCATCATATCCTGTAGGCATGCCGAACTGTACAAACGCGTTATGTAATGCGTTTCTTTCCGTTTCAGGGAAATCTAATAATGTATCGTCTACGTCGAATAGTATTACTTTGTATTTCATGTTGTTCTCCTCAATTCCTATTTTAAAAACTTCATTCTCATAGCTTATAAGCTTTTATATATTTCGTGATGAAGTGCTTTAACCCGCTCTTTATAGAATACACCTTTATCTTCTATTTTCAAATGTGCTATAAATAGGTTTGCAAGCATGACCGCTGTATCTAACCTATAAAACAAACTAACAATATGCGGGGTAGCGTTAAAGATATTATCATTCTTATATCCAGCTTTAAATTCATCCCAATTCACCTCATTCGTTTCAGCTATTCTCATTAGCTCCAATAATGGATGACCAATTAGAGCGTTATCCCAATCAACTATCGCTTTAACTCCTCCGTTATATCCAATTAAATTGGCTGGTCGAATGTCCATATGCAATAAACTCTTTACATGATCAGCTGTACTAAGAATATGTTCAATTGTTTGTGTCTCTGGAAGTTTAATTCCACAGTTTGTAATTGCATTAAAACCTTCTATCCGTTTCACAATGCGTTCCGCTATATACTTACTAATCGGCTCTCTAATGTTCTGCTCATATTGTAAACCATCGATTGGTATACTATGAAGCTCACTAACTAACTTCCCTATTTTACATGCAGAAATTGGAATGTGATCAGTAGATACATAATCCGATATTAAAAAATCAAGTTCGGCAGAAAGATGCAATCCGTGTATCTTTGGCACTGGAATACCTTTTGAATAACAAAACTTAGAAAGCTCTGTTTCCTTTTGCAATGAAATCCGACTATTAAATAAATCTTCATTTATATTTTCTACTTCTCTTTCCCACGGCACTCGAAAAGCTAAAGCTCCCTTTTCTGAATCTCCGCGAAAAACAATATTTTGCACTCCCGTTCCAATCACCTTTAAATCTTGAACAGCTAGTTCCTTATAATCTTGACTTAGTATTGTTGCTAGCTTTCCTCTTAATCCCTCTGCTTTTAAACGTGTATGAACCATTTTATCCCCCGATTCGTAAGTTCTTTTCATCCATTTTCTCCCCGGTGCACAACAATCCTCATAAACAAAATTATAGCAACAATAAGAAAAGGAGGCTAATCCAATCAGCCTCCCTCCTCATTATTTATCTTCTAGCAATAATTCTTTCATTTCTTCTAACGACTCTTTCGTAAAGCCAAGTGCTTTTTCAGCATATACTTCAACTGAACCGTATTGCTTTTTCACTTCATCAATCGCAGCTTGTAAATATTCAGCACGTGCTTCAAACATTGCGCCTAATATCGCTCTACTTTCATCGTTTTGTAGTTTTGCACCTAAAAAGGCCATCATTTTTTCATTTAACGTTTCACGGAAACCGTTACTTAGTAAGTAGTCTTCCATTACTGTTTTTTCTGGTACACCTAGTAACAGTAATAGTAATGCTGAGCCAAATCCAGTACGGTCTTTTCCAGCTGTACAGTGGTTTACTAACGGTAAGTTTTCCGGGTTTTGCGCCAGTTTTAAGAAGCTCACGAATGCTTCATTACCACTTACGAAATCTTGATTCATTTTCACAAGATACTCGCCTGGTTTCCCTAACATAGAAAGGTCACCAACTTGGAAAAATTCATTTATATTCAAGTCTTTCGCCAAGTCTTGCATAACTGGTAAGCACACTTGACGAGCACCTGCAACACTTGGGTTCGGCTTATGCTTCACTTCAAAATCTGTACGGTAGTCACAAATTAATTTCAAGCCTGATTTTTGTAAATACTCAATATCCCATTCTGTTAATCCTGCTAATTCTTCAGAACGATACAATTTACCCCATTTTACTTTACGGCCTTCAGTCGTTTCATATCCTCCCATATCACGGAAGTTAAACGCACCTTGTAATGGTAATCTACGCTCTGCTACTGTCACTGCTTGTCCATTACTTCCTACTAGTCTAAAATATGGACGCTCATTTTCACTCGGGTTTACAAGTGTACATGATGATTCTCCATTTACCGTTGCAAGTAATTCTCCAGTTTCTTCAATATGATTTGGTGAAGTACTCCAATAAATGCGAACTTCTCCTATATTATTTTCCCACTTTATTTGAAACGTATGATCTTCATTTCTTTCTACAGTTGCTTGTAACCAATTTCTTTGCTGCTCCATTCTTTCACCAACGCTTTCTCGTATAATCGAATCTTTCTCTATTGTATTATAGGAATATCTATTTTGTCGTTCTCATTTTTCTTTTTATCTTACAAATATGCAAGAAGTTCTTTTACTTGTTCATAAGTTGTACACGGATTCCCGTTAAACAAGTTCAAGAACCTTTTTCCCCCTCCTAAAACTTCCTCACATATCGCTCGGTAGCACTTAACAGCTGACATCCATTCTTTTCAAAAACATCCTTCATCCACTCATTTTGTACATTTGTCTCGCCAATATAATAAGATGCACCTATTTCTTTTAAAACAAACATTGCTCCTGTAAAGAATGCTGCTTCATACCCTTTATTTCGCATATTTGGAGCGACTGCGAAATACATTAGTTTTCCTTCTTCTAACGTATCTCTTTCAATATGCGGGATTACAATTCCTATCGGCTCTTCATTGATACTCGCTGTTAAACAATGTTCTTTCCATTGCTCCCCAATTTCTTGCAACATCATATTTACAAATTGATTATAATCGATTTGTTCTCCCGTCACTTCATCCCACAGCGAATAAAAAACGGCTTCGCCTATCTCTTCAATAATCTTAAAATCAATTTCACTTTCTACATCTTCTACTTCATATATATCCTTAAATACAATTATATTTTCAGTAATATATTCAAATGAATACGTTTCGAAGCATTTTTTATACACATCATAATTTGGACTTTTTGAAGAAATCTCAAATTGCAATTCTTCTATTCCATCTTTTTCAGCTTCAGCAACGCAATATTGCATTATTTCTTCTAATTGCTCTTCTGTAAAAACCTCTGCATTATTTTCTTTTATCATGATAGAAGAAGCATTTCTTCTTATTTTAAAATGTTTTTCTAACTGTTCTATAGTCATCATATACTTCCCTCATCTATGTCATACTCGAATTTCTACTTGTTCTCCTTGCATGAGCAGGATTGTCCTTGAATATATAGAATACTAGAAAACATCGCATCTTTAAAGTGCGGAGGAGGTTCTCCATTGGATATTACAGCACTGCAACAACAGTTAGAGCTTATACAACAAAATGACTATACGCAACTGCAACATATAGATATTAATGAGTTAACGCTCAATATGCTTCAGTATATCGGAACAACTGATAGTTACGTTCGTTACCAACTTATATATAAATGTTTTGCACATTTCATTCATCATGAATTCCTTATGGATGATCAGTTGAAATTACTTCTACAAACTTGTTTAAGTGATGAGTATTTATATTGTGACATTCACTCCCCACTTACAGATGGGGTTTTCACACGTTCTTATACTGTTTCGTTACTTGCATTAATACTCCAATTCGCTAACTCGCACTACTTTTTTACAGAGGAGGATATCGAAGAAATAAAAAACAAACTCATTACATACACAAACTTAGAAATGGATTTTCGAGGCTATATTGAAAATAAAGGATGGGCTCATTGTCTTGCCCACGTATCTGATGCCTTTTCTGAAATTGTTCACAATTCCTATACGACCTTTGAATGGTACGAGGAATTAATTCATTGTTTATTAAATAAAATTTTCATCCCATCGGATCTTTTTCATAATAATGAAGATGAACGAATTGTTACACCGTTACTATCTATGCTATATCATGACTTCCCGCAAGATGAGTTAATTTCAATTATTTATAAAAAAATAAAAAGGCTTCCTCAAATTAGAAAACGCCTTTCCCTTAATGAGTATTGTATTTTATGCGCAAACATTAAAATCTTTTTACGCACATTATTTTTTAGAACAAAAGATGATCATAACTTAGCATTTACAGCACGTAAAACAGAAAAAATGTTAAAAGAACTACCTAATTATTATTAAATATAAGGAGAAGAAATATGGGCTATATTGAAGACATGAGAAACCTAGTAGGAAATCATCCACTCATTTTAATCGGTTCACACGCCATTATATTAAATGAGAAAAATGAAATATTACTGCAGCTCCGTACAGATTTTAACCGTTGGGGCATTATTGGCGGCGCCTTAGAATATAACGAAACGTTAGAAGACGCTTTAAAACGAGAAGTATATGAAGAAACGGGACTTATCATCAAAAATCCAGAACTATTCCGTACATACTCAGGACCTGATTTCTTTCAAATCTATCCAAACGGCGATCAAGTACACGGTGTACTCGTTGTTTATATTTGCCGCGAATTCCATGGTGAACTTATATGTGATCAAACTGAGTCAAAAGAATTACGCTTCTTTCCGCTTGATGAGTTACCTATTACTCTTCATCCAGTTATTGAACGTATTATTAGGGAGTTTCAGCACTCCAATTAAAAAACATTACATATTAAAACAACCTCATTTCCCGTTATTATAACGCGAAATGAGGTTGTTATCGGTCACCGTAAATCCCTATTCCCCCAAAAATAACGAAATGATATTAACGTTCTCTTCCTACAGCTTTATATCCCCTTACAAATAAGAGTGTTATATAAGAAGTAATGACTGAAAAAATAGTATACATGCCCACCCAAAAGAAAAATGATGGATCATACAATGTAACATTTAACATAAGAAAAATAAGAAATGTTACCATTGGCATCATGTAAAATGTACCTACTTTATATGTCAAAGCTATTGAAAAAATACAAATAAGCAATGGATATATACAGAAAATAAAAATTGACTCACTCAATGTTATGTCCCCCTTTCTGAAGAAATAATAGCTTTCTCGTAAACATTTTGGGGAACAACAAAGTTTTATATTTTTATTAGTTATTAGTAAATAAAATGTTAGATTGTTATCTCAATCTGATTTCCTTCAGGATCACTTACTACACTTTCATAATAACCATCCCCTGTAGTACGCGGGCCATTTAACACAGCGTACCCTGCTTCACTTAATGTATTGGTTAATTCATTCACTTTTTCTTTACTACCTACAGAAAAAGCCATATGCGCATATCCTACTGTTTGTTTTTTTATTGCATCGTCTATCCCTACCTGTCTCATAAGTTCTAGACGCGCACCACCTTCAAAAGTTATGAAATAAGATTCAAACTGCTTTTTCGGATTGTGATATAAGCTATTTTCTTCACCACCAAAGTACTGTTTATAGAAATCACGCATAACTTCTAAATCATTAACCCAAATAGCTACATGTTCAATTTTCATAACCGACACCTTTTCTTTTATGTTATACAACCAACAATTTGATGTTTAATTGCAAGTACACTTAATTTTCTTTGTTTGTTCTAGTAATCATGAGATCAAGTCCAAGACTTTTTAATCCATATAAATAATCTTCTTTCCAATCGCTCACTGTTATTTTTGGAATATGTTCCGCTGGAATGTACTTCGGACAACTTTTTACAATTTGATCTATTACAAATTGATTCACTTCATCGTTACAGAAAATAAACACATGAGGATTAATAATAGCTATAAATGCAGAGATTAAACGGGTAATAGCATCTATATTATATTTCTCTGGATTATTAGAATCTCTCACTTCATCTCCACTTCTCAAAGCTTGTAAGAAATTTTTATTATCATACTGCGGAACGAAAGATATCTCTCCTGAGAAAAAGGTACTTCCTCTTACCACATCTCCATTTATCATAATACCTGCACCTGGACCATTTTGACCTGAATACAAATATACAAGAGATGAATTATCATCATTTCCAGTTTTTTTATAATAGCCAAGGACTGCGGCATTCATATCGTTTTCTATTACTACAGGTATAGAAAACAGGTCCTCCAAATGACTTTTCAAATTAAAATTCTGAAACTTTTCATAACCAGGTATATAAAAAATACGACCATTATCAACCGAACCGGGCACACCAATTGATATAGAGCTTATTTTCGGAAATGTAGCTATAAGACTTTCTATATGTTTAGATAATAGGTTTACGCCAGTATCAATTAATACACTTGAAGTACTTCCTTGTTCTTTTACTTCCCCTAAACAGTTAAAAATTGTATAGTTCGTCTCATTTTTTTCTAAAAATATCGCTAAACCTAACATATATTCCGGATTATACGCATATCGTTTTGCTCTTCTTCCACCACTTGAATCATCTAAACCGACTAGAGTGATTTCTCCGTCTTGTTTCATTTTTTCTATAAATTTACTCACAGTTGGAAAACTGATTTCTAATGTATTACTAAGTTCAACTTTCGTTGCACTACCTTGCTCTAGAAGAGCTGTACGAATGCCGCGAAGGATCGTCTCTTTAATCGATTTTTGAGTAACAAATTGTTCACTCAAATCGCTCACCACCTTAATCAACATACTTATTAAACAATTTTAATAAGTTGCGTTGACAATATATCATACATCATTTTCTAAAGCAATAGAGATGATACATTTCCGCTGGCATGCACTCCTTATTTAGCTCGATTTATTCTCTCTCGTAACAGACGATACAATTCCAGACAAGAGAACAAATAATAAAACAGCTAACAAGGCATTGCGTATCCCGAATGCTTCCCCCAGTATACCTAAGAATGGTGGTCCGACTAAAAATGCTGTATAACCGATTATAGAAACTGCAGCAACATTAGAAGTCGCATTTTCACGGTCATCTCCAGCAGCTGACAGACCAATTGGGAACCCTAGCGCTGCACCAATCCCCCACAGTACTACACCAAATGTTAGAAAATACGAATTACTCCCAAATATTACGATTGAAATTCCTAGAATCGCCATCATAATGGTGGCACGTACGACAGCGACACGACCGAATCGATCAAGGAAATAGCTGCTACACATACGAGTTAACGTCATTGCTAATACAAAAACTGTGTACATAATAGAACCTGTCACTACACTTTGCTGATGTCCGTCTACCATTACGATAGGTAGCCAATCATTTGCACTTCCTTCTGCAAATGCCATTCCAAGCACAAAAAGACCAATTAAAAGCACCTTTTTTTCCATACGTAAGGACGTGCGCTTCGCTTTCTTTTCGTTCCGCAATTTCTCCTTCTTTCCTGTTCCATACGGAAGAAAACGATACAACATACATACAAGTAATACAAACACGACCGAAATCGCAAGAAACTGATACAAAATTGGGATGTGAAGCGACGCTGCGGCAGTACCACTGAGCGCACCTACTAAAGTTCCTACGCTAAAAAAGCCATGGAATTTCGGAAGAAGAGTTGTTCCTAATTTCCGCTCAATGGAAGAACCTTCTACATTCAATGCGACTTCTGCTAACCCATATCCTACTCCAAATACTAGTAAGCTACTAAAAGCCCCCATACTAGAAACAAAGTAAATATTTATACCCAAACAAATCAATCCAACAATCATAAAAAACATACTGCCTATAATAACGTCTCTAGCTCCCTTACAGTCAATGAAGCGGCTTGCACTCAGTAGACCAATTATTGAACCGACAGATAATCCGAACAAAATCCAGCCCATTTCTGCATTTGACACTGCTAAAATATCTCGAGTAGCTGCTGTTCTTGAAATCCATGTAGCAAACGCGACACCTGGCAAAGCAAATAAGAGAAAAAGAGCATTTCGAGAAGCACGTAATGTCTTTGTATGATTGTCCGCACTATATTTCTCCATATGAAACACCTTTCACATTGTCTATACGATAATTTACGAACTGCTGAAAATGCCCTTTATTCTTCTATCATTTTAATAACTTTAGCTGGATTACCACCAACTACTACATTATCAGGTACATCTTTTGTCACAACTGCTCCTGAAGCAATTACGACATTATCCCCAATTGAAATACCTGGGTTAATAATAGCTCCCCCGCCAACCCAAACATTGTTACCAATCTTTACAGGTTTCCCATATTCTTTGCCAGAATTCCGCTCTACCGGGTGCAACGGATGCGTAGCAGTATAAATGTGAACACCAGGTGCAAACATACAATTATCACCAATTCGAACTTCACAAACGTCTAAAATAACACAATTAAAATTTGCGAAAAAGCTCTTTCCAACATGGATATTGTAGCCGTAATCACAACGAAAATCAGGATTAATGTGGGGTTTCCCATCAGCTGAAGAACCTATAAGCTGATTTAATAACTTAAAACGTTGTTCATCTCCTGTCTCTATCGCCTCGTTATAAAGGCGTGTTAAACGTTTTGCCTCCACCCTATCAGCCACTAATTCTTCGTCATCCGCAATATACATTTCTCCCGCCAACATCTTTTCTTTTTCCGTTTTCATAGAATCATCTCCTTCGTTATAGAATGAATTACACTTATTAAACAACTTTAATAAGTCATTTTAACTATACTTATTAAACACGTTTAATAAGTATCCCTATATTAGCATACTTTTTAATATATGCAACTAATAAGTTTCGAAAGAAAATATAAACGCCTTACTTCACCTAATGATATTACACAGAAATTATTAAAATTCATATCACAAAAACAAGGGAACACTCAGCGTCCCCTCTCAAACCCAATCCGTTTTTTAATTTCCGTTAAATTTACCTTCGCAATAGCACGCGCCCTCTCAGCACCTTTTTCTAATGCTTCATATAATAAATTTGACTCATTCATATACATAGCGTATTTCTCCCGAGGTCCTGTTAACTCACGATCTACAACGCGAAACAACTCTTTTTTCACATCGCCCCATCCGATTCCAGTCTCATACTTTTCACGCATGGACTGCATTTCATCTTCTGTCGCAAATTCTTTATATATCGTAAATAACGTTTCTAGCTCTTTCGTTTCATTCGGAAGTGAAGAATCTGTTTTGATTTTAAAAATTAATTTTCGTAGTTTTTCTTGCTCTGCAAATAACGGGATCACATTCCCATAACTCTTACTCATCTTTCTTCCATCAAGCCCCGGTAAAATTGCACCATCTTCTTGTATCACAAACTCTGGAAGCGTAAATGTCATGCCAAATGTATGATTAAAATACGTCGCAATGTCACGAGCGATTTCAATATGCTGAATTTGATCCTTTCCGACAGGTACATGAGTAGCTTGAAATAATAATATGTCAGCCGCCATTAAAATCGGGTACGTATATAACCCCATATTCACACCTGCATCGATCTCTAATCCTGCTTCTTTATTATGCTCTACCTTCGCTTTGTACGCATGGGCACGGTTCATAAGACCTTTCGGAGTTAGGCAAGATAGTATCCACGTTAATTCTAAAATCTCCGGTATTTCTGTTTGGCGATAAAAAATAACGTCTTCACTAAGTCCAAGCGATAACCAAGTTGCTGCTACCTCTTTCGTATAATTATTGAACTTCGCCGGATCATGCACAGCATTTAACGCATGATAGTCAGCTATAAAATATAATGCTTTTCCTTCATTATTTTTTGACATTTGTAATGCTGGTTTAATTGCACCAATAAAATTTCCTAAATGCGGATAACCTGTCGGCTTAATTCCTGTTAACATTATTTTTTCACTCACACTAACTCCTCCTTCCTCAAAATAAAAAGAGCCCCTCATCCTATAAAAAGGACGAGAGACTCCCGCGGTACCACCTTAATTAGCTATCATTAGCTCACTTCATACTTCGATAACGTGAAGTAACCGTCTTTACCTACTCATTTCAGTGAGAAGCTCCAGAGCCCATTCCATATTCATCCCTTACTGATTTCCACCACACATCAGCTCTCTGAAAAGTTTCGAATATGTACTCTTCTCTTTCATTGCTTTTCGTTATTTTTTACAGTTTATCACATTCCCTTTCCAATTAAACCCTAATTTTCTGCTTTATATAGCAGGAATTTCTACCTTAATTGTCTAATAATATATAGGTTTGCAGAAATACTCGAAACAACTTTGGAGGTTTTTTCATGGTAAAATATATATCCATTTTAGGTTCAACAGGATCCATTGGCACATCTGCATTAGATGTCGTTTCCGCTCATCCTGAACATTTTAAAATCGTCGGTTTAACCGCAAATTATAATATCGATCTTCTCGAAAAACAAATCGAATCTTTTCAGCCTCGTATTGTAAGCGTAGCGACAAAAGAATTAGCGGACACATTACGTTCTCGTATTTCAACAAATACAAAAATTACATATGGAACTGATGGTTTAATTGAAGTATCTACCCATCCTGATACAAATCTTGTATTAAGTTCAGTTGTCGGTGTTTCAGGTTTACTCCCAACAATTGAAGCACTAAAGGCGAAGAAAGATATCGCTATCGCTAACAAAGAAACTTTAGTTGCGGCTGGACATATCTTCACCGAACTAGCGAAACAAAACGGATGCCGTCTAATTCCAGTTGATAGTGAACATTCAGCTATTTTCCAATGTTTAAATGGGGAAAATAATAAGGAAATCGAAAAATTAATTGTTACAGCTTCTGGCGGCGCTTTTCGTGATAAAACACGTGAAGAAATGAAAACATTACAAGCCAAGGATGCTTTAAAACACCCAAACTGGTTAATGGGCGCAAAACTAACGATAGATTCTGCCACGTTAATGAATAAAGGGTTTGAAGTGATGGAAGCTAAGTGGCTATTCGATATTCCTTATGAAAAAATTGATGTTATGATTCATAAAGAAAGTATCATTCACTCTTTAGTGGAATTTATTGATGGATCAGTCATGGCACAGCTCGGTGCTCCTGATATGAGAATGCCGATTCAATATGCGTTTCACTACCCTACTCGACTACCTTCATCCTATGAAAAATTAAATTTACTAGAAATTGGTAGTTTGCATTTTGAAAAACCAAATTTAGAGAAGTTCCCCTGTCTACAATATGCATTTGAATGTGGAAAAATTGGTGGTACAACTCCAGCCGTATTAAATGCAGCGAACGAAATTGCAAATGCACTATTTCTTAAAAATGAAATTGCATTTTTCGATATCGAAAAAACAATTTACAATACAATTGAAGCTCATCATAACGTAAAAGATCCTTCACTCGATGCTATATTAGAAGCTGATCAATGGGCACGCCAATACGCAAATCAATTGTTAATGAAAAAGAGCTAAAACAGGTTTCTCTGTTTTAGCTCTTTTTTCACGTATTCAACTTCACAAATCTATAACCGTGCGTTACTAATACTTTTAATATTGCATATCCTGGAATTGCTAAAATAATCCCCATAATTCCAAATAAATTTCCGGCAGTTAAAATAATAAAAATGATAGTAATCGGGTGAATATCTAGCTTTTTCCCCATGACTTGCGGAGAAATAAATTTACCTTCTGCTAATTGTACAACCATCATAACGATAATTACTTTTAACACCATTGATGGCGAGTCAATAAACGCGATAATTAATGCTGGTGTAATTGCAATGATTGGTCCTACGTACGGAACGATATTTACAATCATCGCTAAAATAGCAAGTAGTACTGCATATTTAATACCAATAATAAGGTAACCGATTAATAGCATAATACCGATAAATAAGCTAACGATAATTTGCCCTCTAATATACGAGCTAATCGCATAATGCATATCATCTAGTATTCTCATCGCTGCTGGTTGTCTTTGCTCTGAAATAAACTTTAAAAAGTGATTCGGTAATTGCTCACCATCTTTTAAAAGATAGAACAATATAAACGGAACCATTACAAACGTTAAAACGACCTCTGTAACAGTACTTAAAAATCCAGTTACATTTCCAGTTACTGATGATAACGACTTCGTAAAATCAACTGTGTAATCTTTTACCATACTCGCTACATCAATATTTAAATTCTCCTGAATTTTTCCTAGTAAATTACTTTCCCCGAATCTACGTGCTGCTCGTTCAATTTCATGACCAAAATACGGTAAGTTATCTATTAATGCATCAATTTGATCTTTAATAATCGGGATTACTGTTACAACTAAAAATACAAATAATCCCAGTACTATTATATATATAGCAGCTATTGATACGATTCTTGAAACACCTTTCTTTTCTAAAAGCGAAACGAATGGATGTAAAATATAAAATAGCACACCCGCTAATAATACCGGGAAGAAAATTGTTTTTAAAAAGACGATAAACGGAGTAAAAACAAAAGAAATTTTCGTTAGCAATAATATGTTGATAAACAATAATGCAAATCCAAGTAGCACCGCTAAATAATTTTGTTCTCTAAAAAACTTTTTCAACTTATCTCTTTTTCTTATATTTACTTTCTCCAACAAAACCACCTCTTTGAATGATGAAAAGCCCTTATTCAGGGCTTTTCGTCATAATCTATATCTTTATTTCCTTGCAGCTTTCACTACAAATGATACAATAAGAATTAAAACGATTGCACCTAATAATGCTGGCACGACATGAATCCCACCAAATGATGGCCCAAAAGATCCAAATAATCTACTGCCTAACGAAGCACCTAATAAACCTGCGATAATATTTCCAAACATACCACCTGGAAAATTTTTACCTGTTATAGAACTAGCAATTGCACCTATAATAGCACCAACTATTAATGTGATAATCCATCCCATCTTTAGTCCTCCATTTCTATTATAGTTTGTATAATCTCATATAAGAGTAACAAAACTCTTATATGAGATTATAAATTCATTTACACTAAATATATTCTACTATAGAAATATAACTTAGAATCATATATGTATGGAGATACATATATTATATGCAAAAAAGAAAAATATTGTCAAACTTAGCCAAAAAGGAATTATATTAATATACCATATTCAAAGGAGGCTTTCTTATCTATGATTCACAAATTACGTGCCAGTTCTTTTGAGGTAGCAACATCCATTTTACAAGTTCAAATTCCAGCTTATAAAGTTGAAGCAGTCTATTTAAACAGTACTGCAATCCCCCGTTTATATGATACTGTAAACGATATTCAAAGTTGCGTTGAAACATTCTATGGATATTTTTCTGCAAATAAACTTGTTGGCTTTATTTCTTTTATACAAGAAGAAAATTCAATTGATATTCACCGACTCGTTGTATCGCCTGATTTTTTCCAAAAAGGAATCGCAACGAAACTACTACTTTATATTTTTAACATGTTCCCTTCTTCAAGGACATACATTGTACAAACAGGAAAAGCAAATACCCCTGCTATCACTTTATATAAAAAACACGGATTCATTACAGTATCAGATACAATACTTCCTGACGGTATGATTCTTACACAGTTCAAAAAGACAGAAAACATAAAATAATTTGACTTGTTCACTCTTTTATGTTATTTTTTACCTTATAAAACCTTTTGCTGAGTCCGAAATTTGGAGCGGGGGAACCATTTTTGTAGCTATGCTACTTGGGGCGAATCTTTTTTAAGTAGGGAAACTCTCACTTCCCGAGTCCGACAGCTAACCTCGTAAGCGTAATGGGAGAGGAAGGTGCTTTTTGCCTATGTTACACAGTGTACCTCCTTAATTATAAATATGGGATCGATACCAATAGACACCTATATTTATAGAAAAGGAGACATGTATAATGTTACGTTTATCTGATCACGCAATAAAAATGATGGAGCAAAGACTTCGACTCGAACAACACCGCACATATCAAGCAAATAAGGTTGTAGATAACTTACATCACAAATACTTCTTTCAGCATATTTTCCAACCGAAAAGATAAAGAGAAAAACACAAGGTGTGTCTACAAAGACATTCCTTGTGTTTTTTATATTCCTTATAATATTCTCACTACATTTAAACTTGCCGTAATCGCACCTGCTATAGTGGTCACATGCCCTACACCTAACGGACCATTTTGTAATATTAACGTTGAATTTGCACTCGCTACATTCACAAGAAGCGTATTTGAAATGGCTGGCTCGATTACTACAGTTGATGTCGTTACGTTTTGTATAAAACTCCCTGTTAGTTGAGCTCCATTTAATAGTAATCTGACAGATACTGTCTCATTCCCAGCACTTGCGTCCCCTTGAAAATAATAACTTACTAAATATATTCCTGGCGTAGATACAGTAACCGTTGTGGGGCTAGTTAAAGATACACCTGTTCCATATACTGTAGATCCACTATTAATTGGAATATTGGCATTTGCTGCAATTGCACTCGTTGATGTAGAAAAGAAATAGCCGCCACCTGTTGATATTGCAGATGATCCAGTTGCACCTGTCAAGCCGGTTGGACCCGTGGCACCAGTTGGGCCTGTTACTCCCGTTCCCCCTGTTGCTCCAGGTGTTCCTTGTATGCCTTGTATTCCAGTCGGTCCAGTTGCACCAGTCGCTCCAGTCGCTCCGGTTGATCCGGTTGATCCCGTCACACCTTGTGGACCTTGAATTCCTTGGATTCCTTGTGGGCCTGTTATTCCAGTCACTCCGGTCACTCCGGTCGCTCCCGTCGGACCCGTTATCCCCTGCGGACCTTGGATTCCTTGTGGACCTGTTACTCCCGTAGGACCGGTCGCTCCCGCCTGCCCCGTTACTCCTTGTGGACCTTGGATTCCTTGGATTCCTTGTGGACCCGTTACTCCCGTAGGGCCGGTTGCACCAGTTGGACCGGTTGGACCGGTTGATCCAGTTACCCCTTGTATACCTTGAGGTCCTGTTGGGCCTGTTGGACCAATCGGACCTTGTATACCTTGTATTCCTTGAATGCCCTGCGGTCCTGTTGGGCCTTGTATTCCTTGTACCCCCTGAATTCCTTGTGGGCCGGTTGCACCAGTTGGACCGGTCGGGCCCTGTGGACCTTGGATTCCTTGGATTCCAGTTGGACCGGTTGGACCTATAAACCCTTGCGGCCCCTGTATGCCTTGTATTCCTTGAGGCCCAGTTGGACCCGTTATACCACTTGGGCCTTGCACTCCTTGTAATCCTTGTGGACCGGTTGGACCGATTGGACCTTGAATTCCTTGAAGACCTTGTAAACCGGTTGGGCCGGTTGCTCCCATTACTCCTTGCTCACCTTGCATTCCTTGTATTCCTTGCGGGCCGGTTGGACCGATTGGACCTTGGACTCCTGCGGCTCCTGTTGTTCCTGTGGGACCTATTATTCCTTGTAACCCCTGTATTCCTTGTGCTCCTGTTGGACCCGTTACCCCTTGTATTCCTTGCACACCTTTAGAACCTTCTGCACCAGTTGGACCAATTTCTCCCTGCGGACCTTGAGTTCCTTGGGGGCCTTCTACACCAGTTGCTCCTGTTATTCCTTGATTACCTTGAGAACCTTGTGCACCTTGTATTCCAGCTACACCCACTACACCTTGAGAACCTTGTGCTCCCCTTAATCCTTGAGCACCAGTAGGACCAGTTATACCTTGTGCACCTTGCACTCCTATTGCACCAGTCCCCCCAGTTACACCCCCTGCACCAGTTTCACCCGTTGGACCTGTTGGTCCCCCAGGTGGACCGGGTGGGCCAGATGGACCAGTCACTCCACTAGATGGACCAATTGGACCGGTTGTTCCCGTCGGAGCACCCGGAGGTCCTTCTGGTCCTTGCATACCAATACTTCCAGTTGCTCCTGTTATCCCTCGTACTCCTTTTGCTCCTTGAAAACCTGTGGATCCGTTTATTCCTTGTATTCCTTGAACACCTTGTGGACCTTGAGGACCTATTACACCTGTTATCCCCCTTATTCCACTTATACCTTGAGATCCTTGTATTCCAGTAGAACCAGTTGGGCCAATTACACCTTGTATCCCTTGATCACCTTGGTGTCCTTGCTCTCCAGTAATTCCTTGTATACCTTGTGGACCTTCTTCTCCTTGTATACCTGTAGTTCCGTCCTCCCCTTGTATTCCTTGCGTCCCTTGGGGACCTTGAGGACCTGTTACACCTGTAATGCCAGCTTCACCTATCTCTCCTTGCATTCCTTGTGCTCCTGTTTGTCCTCGCTCACCTATTTCTCCTTGTATTCCTTGGGCGCCTTGTATACCTTGACTACCAGCAGGACCAATTGCTCCTTGTATCCCTTCTAATCCTTGTACTCCAATATCACCCGTTTGACCTTGATTTCCAATTAATCCTTGAGGACCTTGCAAGCCAACTGGACCAGTTACACCTCGCTCTCCAGTATCACCAACGGCACCTTGTATTCCTTGTGCTCCTGTTGTCCCTCGCGGCCCTTGTATTCCCTCGATACCTTGAGTGCCTTGTGGACCCGTTGCTCCTCTAGGTCCAGTGATCCCTGGAGGGCCGACAGGACCTTCATGCCCTCCAGTTGGACCTGTTGGACCACTATTACCAGTAGGGCCAGTCGCTCCTATAAGCGGAAGAGGCAGTGCCACTCCAAATTTTTTGCACTTTCTATGATGACGCACAACAATCCCCCTTCCCCAAAATAATTACACTTTTTATATGAAATGCATTTTTATATAAAAAGTACACCTTTGACCTCATTTTTTTAAATAAAGAAGCCTATCATTTCATTTATTTGAAATGATAGGCTTCTTTTTATAAAGCACTTTACTTTCTCACCTTAATAATAAAAGTCGTTGGCACCATTCTAGCTTTATATAAAGAATAATATTTCGTAGAAGGCTCAGCTAGTTCTTCATCAAATGAGCTAGATGGTTCAGGCTCTTCTATTCTCTCAATTGTAAATCCCACTCTCTTTAACTCATTTATGTATGTACTTATTTTTCTCTTATATAATGTCGCTTGTACATTTTCTCCTTTAAATGTTTCAAACGTAATAGGAGTTTCCTCATGATAAGAAGACTTTAAAGCAACTTCTTCTGTACCATACTGTAAGTTTGAATATACTGGATGCTCCCAGCTAAAAATAAAACTTCCTCCTGGCTTTACATAGGAATAAATCAATTCCAACGTTTTTCTTAAATCTGAGGTCCAACCTAATGCATAAATGGAGTATACAATATCAAAATACCCTTTCGGAATATCTCCTTCTTCTTCCATTGCTCCGCATATTAACTTTGGATTGCAACACTTTAACGTTTCTTTCGCTGCATTAATTTGTGTACTTGAAAGATCTAGACCCACACTTCCTCTGCCCCATGTTCTGCCATATATTGCAACGAATGCCCACTTCCACATCCAATATCAAGAACCTTTTTATTTCTGATTGAATCGAACAAATGAATCTCATCTTCAGACGCTGTATACGGGCCATATTTCGGTAAACAATCCACTTGAAAAAAATAAGGTGCAACTGTATCCCAACACTTTTTATTTAAAGCCAACATTTGTGTACCTTTCATATCCTACATTCCCCCCATCCCATTTTCTTTCCCTACTATAAATTACACATTATACCCCGATCTCCCTTTTCTCTTCGCCCGGTAATTTTTCACTTTCGCGATCGTTCCGCACGCTCTCCCCCCTTCTTCTCCAGCATACATACCGCACCATCTTTTACTTCCATTTCGCGAATGATCATAAAATACCCAGCGACAATCTGGGCATGCTTTTAACCTCCCCCACAAATTTTCTTGAATTGACATTAACACAATGCTTAATACTTTTGTATATACATTCTCTTCGTGCACAGGCTCATATGTAATACCTTTCATATCTTCCTTTACATGTACATGAAATGGGTATTTCTCTAACCACTTTTGCAATGATCCTTCGCCTTCAACCGTTAACCGAATATCTTCTCGAAAACTTTTTAATTCCTCTATCGTATGAAATGGAACCTCTTTATGAAAATATTTTTTCATAAAAAGCTTTATATCCTCTTCTGTTTGCAGCATATCAATTGGCTCTCTCGTATCGTTTGGTATTTTCCATGTATTTAAAAATTCCCGAATATATTCTAATTCATTTGGTGCATTTTGATTCAATTACATCCACCTTCTTCTTAAAATTTACTTTTTTCTGACTTTATGTATAATTATAATATAAAATAGTTAACCATTAAATAATTTTACTGGTTACGATATTAGGAGGAGTTCTATGAAAAGTTTCTCAATACCGATACGTTTCATGCTTATTTCTTCATTCTTTATGTCTTTTGGGTATTTTGCAGTATACGCATTTTTAGCTATTTATCTATTAAGCTTTCTTCATTTTTCTGCTGTTCAAGTAGGAACAGTGTTGACGGTTATGACAATCACATCACGAGTTATCCCATTATTCTCAGGATTAATTGCTGACAAAATAGGCTATATCATTATGATGATAGCCGGATTATTTTTAAGAGGAATCGGGTTTATCGCTTTAGGAATATGCTCTGATTTCTATACAATTTCTATTTCTTCTGCACTTATTGGCTTCGGAACTGCATTTTACGAACCTGCTGCGCGCGCCATATTCGGCTCACAACCAGCTCATATGAGAAAAAATTTATTTACATATTTAAACCTTAGTTTTAATTGCGGTGCAATAATCGGACCAATTGCAGGAGGGTTCTTACTCTTACTCGATCCAATCTATGCTTTTTCTCTAACAGGATCTCTTATGCTGTTATTCGCTTTTATCTTTTACTTACTTAAAAATCACTTCCAAGTCACTACTGAAAACACGTCTATTACATTAGGGCTACAGGCTATCTTACAAAACAAATCTTTCCTTTTGTTTTCATTTATTATGATTTTCTTCTATATTATGTTTACTCAGCTTACTGTCGCACTTCCACTTCATATGAAAAACATTAGTAATAGCAATCAGCTTGCTACACTAGTTATTACGATAAATGCAATAACAGGCGTCATATTTATGATGTTATTCCGAAAACTATTTCATAAATACAACACACTTTCGATTATTAAATACGGTGTTTTATTAATGAGTATTTCCTTTTTACTCATTCCTTTATTTCAACACCCATATTGGCTATTTATTTGTGTAATTTTATTTACAATCGGTGAAACACTCGTATTACCTAACGCTGATATCGCTATTGCAAATTACAGTAACGAATCATATACAGCTACTTACTTCGGATTTTATCAACTATCACTCGCATTTGGTTTTATCATCGGTAATTATACCGGTACATCTTTTACATCCAACTTAAACGGAATGTATACACCATGGCTTATTTTCGGCGGAATAGGACTTATTGGTTTTATTTCACTCCATATTTTAAATATTAAAAAAGGGAGCTCTAAAGAGGATATATACCTATGTAATGAGACGAAACATCTTTAACACATTACAATTGAGATGGTATCTTTAGACAAGCAGCCTATAATAAAAAGATTCGACCATCATATTTGACAGTCGAATCTTTTTATTTTTCATATTCAAGATGATTATGTCTTTTACACCCAAATAAATAGCAAGCCCCTATATAATCAGTTTCAAATTCTAATCCTGGAACATATCCAGATTTGATACGTTCTATCATTTTTTTATAACAATTATTCTCTTCTGTATATTCCTCAATTAACTCTTTCTTATCTTTTTCTGTCCAATTTTCTTCTACTTCTTCATTCTGAACATCTTCTATTTCTGCTGTTTTTGCTTCGATAGATTCCCGTATAACTTCATTTATACGGGAGAAATTATTAGCTTTATATAGAGCATAAACAAATCTACCAATCCAATTGGGGCTTTTCCAATATTCTTTGTATCCCTTTTCGAACCATTCAATTGCTTCTTTATAGCAATTCAACTCAACATATAAATCTGCTACACTAATTTCCCCTATAAAATTATCAGATTTCCTGTTAAAAGCATCTAACTGCTCTTTCGCTTCTGTCGTTCGTCCTAAATCAATTAAACATTTTACATAGTTATACATTATATAGTCCGAATCCCCTGCAACTCGCGAGAAAAATTCCGAAGCTTTTTCCAGCTCTCCAAGATTATAATGAGCTACAGCTACATTGTGATATGCTTCATTGGATGGTTGAATCGCAATAGATTTTTGCAATGCTTCTTTCGCTTCTACCCACTTTTTTTGTTTCATGTAAATTTCCCCTAAGATGTTATAAGGAAAGTATGAGGAAGGATTCAACTTAACAACTTCTCTTATTAATTCAAGAGCTTTATCATCGTTCTCTTCCTCATAAAAGTACATCCAAGCAAGATTATTGAGAGATTGTACATCTCTAGATTCATGTACTGCTTGATGAAACAGTTCCATTGCTTCCACATATTTATTTTGTTCAAACATTTCAATTGCCTTCTCGTTAATGTTCAAGTAACTACCTCCGAAGTGAATGAATTCATCTATTCCATATCGTTATTTCAATATGAAAAATTGTAATTTTCATAAAAATAAGATCGCTTCGCATTAAGTTCTTTCTCCTGTCTACATTTCATCATATAGTGGGATATCCAATTCGTAATGACTTTAGCAACACCGCTTTCTAAAGAAAATATATACCTACTGTAAAAATACTGATTCTCAACAATAAGTAAACTTTCAATCTCCCTTAAATTGGATATACAACCTGTTTTAATTTACATATTATGGTACAATCAAAAAGTGCTAGCTAAACATTTACGTTCCACACTAGCAGTCTAGCAATACCAAAATCAAAAATCACTTGAAATTGGGGGATGTTATGAAAAAGAAATTAATTGTTCTTCTATTCATCGGAATCATATTATCCGGATGTTCAACTATAGTAGAAAATTCTTTAGAAACTGGAAACGGCAGTATTGAATTATTAACACCAATGATTACAACAAAAGATAATGAATTAGCAATTAAGACCGAGGGCATTGATGAAAATAAAGTAACTTTTATTTATGTTGCCAATAAAAAAGTATTGGAACAAAAAATAAATAATGGTGAACCTTACAAACTTAACATTAAAGATATCGAACACGCTCATAGGACGGACTACAAACCAAGAGTTCAACTTTTGCAAACGAAAGATGATAACGAAAATGGAGACATGGTAACCTTTAAACAAGTTAGATATACAGTTGAAAAAGAATAGTTTTATAGTTATTTAATGTAAAGAACAAAAATACACTTTTAACAGAGGATTAATGTAAGAGATGCTAATATGAAAAGACGATGGATTTATTGGTGGATTGGTAACATATTTTGGATTATAACTTTCGGGATATTGGCAGCTATCATTTGGCTAAGAGAGGTTGATGGGACCGGTGTTACTCAAACACTTGAGCTGAAATTAATAGCCTTTATCGTTTTATTAATTGCATTTATATTACCACTAATTATTCAAGTTGTATGGTTACTTGTTAATCTGAGAAAGAGTAGAAAAAAATAATATATAAAAAAGAGAGGAATCTTTTTCAAACTAGATTCCTCTCTTTTTATTTTGGGATTATGCCGTGCTTTTAAAACTGCACTACTCCCTTTTCTTTACGATGCATGTTCATCTTTCTTCTTCATTAACGCTCTTTTCTTCATCGCCTTCGTTAAATATCCGCCTTTAAATGAACGGATTTCATAAGAAGACATAAACGCTTTTGGTGCAATTTCATTAATAATTTCTAATAGCTCTTTCTCTCTAGAGCGCTTAGCAACGATATCTAACCGATAACGTATAGAATTAATACCTTCACCTTCGAATACTGTAACACCAAATCCAGAGTGACGTAATTCATCTACTAATTCATTACAACGGTCTAGTAAACTAACTTGATACGTAATATAACCAATTGCCAATTTATTCTCTATATAACCGCCTAATAATAGTCCCGCACTAAAGCCAATGACATAGGCAATGATGTTCATCCAATTTGATAAATCTTGAAACACAATACCTAAACTGACAATATAAATTGCACCTTCTAACAATCCTACACCTGCAGCGGATCTTGTTTGATTCTTTACAAGCAAAATCGTACGGATTGTTAAAGTTGGAACGTAAATAATTTGAAGCACAAAAATAAGTAAAGCTTGTAACATTGGTATCCACCTCTTTCGCAAATTCTTTTGTCATGATAACATACATAAGCTTTCGAAATCGATGGGTTTTTAAATTTTTTCAAATTTTTTTCCACACTATTGAAAAACCTAAAAAAGAGGCGTATTATATTGGGTCGTAAATTCAATTGTCATTATTAAATCGCTCATAGTACATTAACTATTGCGCAATTTATTCTCAAACACAAAAATAGGAACCCCATTAGGCCCCTTTCATCATAGCTCTATGTTTTTCGAAGCTTGTTCTCTTTGCTTCTCTTCTTCTTTTACTAGCTGCATGTTTGCATAGGCTAAATTCGCAATCATTAAAAAGTGTCCACCTAAAATACCCGTACCAAATGCCCACATTTCCATTTCATGCTCAATTTCATACATAATGATAGCCCCTAATATTGCGGCTGCAAATCGGTTTAAAACTCCTAATCCAGGAGCCTTTTCTTTCATTACAATACTTCTTCCTAGCTTCTCCACTCTACGAGCTAATAACCAAAGACAATATGCGCTAACTGCTAAACCAATACCGAACCCTGTCACTTGTTTTCCAAATGGAGTAATCGCCCACATTAGTAGTAAACCACTAAAGATTGTATACAATTGTAATCGATATACACGTAAGGCTACTTGAATCAAAATATCCGCTCCTAATTTCACATTTTATTATGTGTCAGAAGAAAAGCAGCAACTTACACAGTTGCTGCTTTCTCTTGTTCTTGTTCATGATCCATTTTTTGAATTTCAACACGTTTAATTTGATAAGCATCTTTTTCTAACACTTTAAATTCATAGCCTTCTGCTTCAACGTATTGTCCTTCTTCGATTTCATGATTTTGCATCATAATCCATCCACCGATTGTATCCACATCGTCTTCTTCAATGTGTAATCCAAACAAATCTTTTACTTCTGATATAAGCACTTTTCCATCAACAATTTTATGATACTCGTTCACATGTTGAATTGGTGGCGCTTCATCTTCATCATATTCATCACGAATTTCGCCGACGATTTCCTCCAATATATCTTCAAGCGTTACAATTCCAGCTGTTCCTCCGTACTCATCATATAAAACAGCCATTGGAATTCGCTTCTTCTGCATTTGCAGTAATAAATCATGAATTGGAGTAGTTTCCATAACTTCAATAATCGGACGCATATACGTGCGAATCGATGATAAATCTTCTTTATCGTTGTTCATATATCGAATAAAGAAATCTTTTACATTGACCATACCGATAATATCATCTTTATCTTCTCCAAAAATTGGATAACGTGTGTATCGTTCATTTTGGATTACTTTCATGTGTTCTTCTACTGAATCTTCAAGATAGAAACCAACGATTTCCGTACGCGGTACCATGATTTCTTTCGCAATGCGATTATCAAATTCAAAGATATTATTTACATACTTGTATTCAGCTTGATTAATTTCTCCACTTTCGTAGCTCTCTGAAAGAATAAGACGTAACTCTTCTTCTGTATGAGCTACTTCATGTTCAGAAGCTGGCTTCAAACCGAATAAACCAGTTACAACACGAGCAGAACCATTCAATACCCAAATAAATGGATACATAGCTTTATAGAATATCATTAACGGACCTGCTAATAACAATGTCACTTTTTCAGCTTTTTGAATTGCCATCGTTTTCGGAGCTAATTCCCCGACTACAACGTGCAAGTACGTCATCGTCATAAATGCAAGACCAAATGTTAATACTGATGAGATAGACGGATTTAAATTCCATTTCTCAAATAACGGGTGTAATAATTTTTCTATCGTCGGTTCACCTAACCAACCAAGTCCCATCGCTGTAACTGTAATACCTAATTGACAAGCAGATAAATATTCGTCTAAATTTGTTGTTACTTTTTTCGCTGCTAATGCGCCGCGTTTCCCTTCCGCAACAAGCTGATCAATGCGACTTGAACGTATTTTTACAATCGCAAACTCTGCTGCTACGAAAAATCCAGTAAATGCGATTAAAATCGCAACCATGACTAAATTAAATATTTCCAATGAATCCCCTTAGTTAAAAAACTAAGGTGTCCACCTCCTGTATACTATAATGTTTTCTTATTTGTTCGTTAGAAAACATAGCCCGATACAAAAATTAAAGAGGTCGGATTTCACTTATTCTATAATAATAGAGCAAGTGTCTGTAATAAAGCTGTCGTTTGACCTGATAAAGATTTCGATATTTTTTCACGTTGTGAATCAGTCAATTCATCTAAAAGAGGCTTTAACTCCGTTAGTTCTGCTTCTAATCTATGAATATGGTCTGTCACTTCATTCACATGTTTCGAAACGTGTTCATTGATACCGAGCAGCTTTTTCTTCTCCTCGATTTTCTCTTTAATCTCACAAAGCGGCATATGCATTTCTTTGCACTTCTCAATAAATTGTAATGTCTCAAATGCTGTTTCGTCGTAATAGCGATAATTAGATTGAGATCGCTCCGCTTTTAAGATACCTAGATTCGTATAATAATCAATCGTTCGTTTCGACACGTGAGCCATGAGAGCCAACTGTCCGATTCGATACACCTTCCCAACGATCTTCCCCCCTTGTTTATATTACTATAATCATACAATACATAAACTGTACAGTCAAACGTGATGGTTATCATTCACAAATTTCTAAATTTCATCCTTTATTAATAAAAACAATTAATCTATAACTATACAGCTTTTTCCTTTCAACCTTTCTTATTTAACAGCATACCTTACTAATAACGATTACTTGTATAGGAGGAGATTAATATTAAAAAAACTATCATTTCTCATTTTTATAATGAAGAATACCTACTTCCATGGTGGCTTATGCATCATACAAAAATATTTGATCACGGCATATTAATTAATAGAGGTTCTACTGATCGTTCCGTAGAGATTTGTAAATTATTCGCACCCCACTGGGAAGTGCGAGATTCCAGATTTCTTGAGTTTGATCCAACAAATACTGATATTGAAGTGATGGGAATTGAAAGAGAAATTTCAGGTTGGAAAATCGTTTTAAATACTACTGAATTCTTTTGTTGTAATAATACAGAAGAGTTTTTCTCATCTCTTCATGCACTAGGACAAAATATGTATGCGATTAGAATGATTTTAATGATAGATAGCCATAAGTACAATTATTCAAAGCCAAGATACTCTATCCCATTAGTAGAACAACGATACCACGGCGTCTTCCCTTATAACCCAAAACTCGGATGTGCCTGGAGATTTATTCACAATCATCTAGATGGTGCATATTTACCTGGTAGACATTATTCGCGGCACGGGAATATAGTTTATGACTATCCTTCATTTATTTTAAAATTTTATTTTAGCCCTTGGAATGAACAGTCAAAGGCAAGAAAATTACAAATTACACCTACCCTTTCAAAAATAGGTGTTCAAATGGGACTCCAAACACATTACGGTCAATCTCCTGAAGAACTGGAAACACGTTTTTTAGAGCTTAGTAACGTAACTCAAGACCTCCGTAATAATCCTGAATATCAAGAATTATTTCCAAAGTTTAAACCATAATGTTTTTTGCATGGTCATCACCTCACACCATTTCATCCGCTTAATCAAAAACAATCTCATTTGCATAAAATATGAATACTGTATATATTATAAATTTTTATTTTAGGAGGAAAAAATGAAAGCTGTTATTCTTGCTGGTGGATACGGTACAAGAATTGGGGAAGAAACACATTTAAAACCAAAACCTATGATTGAGATTGGAACAAAACCTATTCTATGGCACATTATGAGTTTGTTTAGCCATTATGGGATCACTGAGTTTATTATTTGCTTAGGCTATAAAGGATATGCAATTAAAGAGTTTTTTCTAAATTACAACTTACACATGTCAGATTTCACAATACATTTAAGCGATAACACAATTACTAGCCATTCTCATCCTATAGAACCATGGAAAGTTACATTAATTGATACTGGTCTAAATACCGAAACAGGTGGACGAGTTAAAAAGATAAAAAATTATGTTGGAGACGAACCTTTCTGTCTCACTTATGGTGATGGATTAAGTAATGTAAATATAAAAGAACTTATTGCATTTCATAAAAAACACGGAAAAATGGCTACTGTTACAGCCGTACAACCTCCTGGTAGATTTGGTTCTCTCGTTTTAGATAAACAATCTGTCACATCCTTTCAAGAAAAACCACTAGGTGATGGTGGATGGGTTAACGGTGGATTTTTTGTTTTAAATCATGATATTTTCAATTACATTAGTGGAGATAAGTCTGTTTTGGAAACCGAAACTTTAGTTCAGTTAGTAAACAAAAATGAACTGGCAGCATTTCAGCATACTGGTTTTTGGCATCCCATGGATACATTGCGCGATAAAAATAAATTAGTCGAGCTATGGGAAAATAATGACGCTCCATGGAAGGTCTGGTAATATGACTTCATCATCTTTTTGGAATAAGAAAAAAGTATTTATTACAGGACATACTGGCTTTAAAGGCTCATGGCTCACCCTTTTTTTAACTTCTTTAGGGGTAGAAGTAATCGGCTACTCTTCTCACCCTCCCTCAACTCCTAACCTTTTTGAACAATGTAACGCAGCAAAAGAGTGCATTACAATTGAAGGAGACATTACAGATTACGATTCTTTATTCCATGCCATAAAACAGCACAAACCTGATATGATATTTCATTTAGCAGCTCAACCAATCGTCACCACTTCATACAAAGATCCTATTGATACATTTAAAACAAACGTCTTAGGCACTGTTCACGTATTAGAAGCAGCAAAGTACGTCGAAAGCGTACGTCTCATTATTAATGTTACGAGTGATAAATGTTATGCGAATGATGGGAGCGGTAATCGAGCATTTGTAGAATCCGACCGTTTAGGGGGCTATGATCCATACAGTGCTAGTAAGGCTTGCGCTGAATTAGTTGCAACATCATATCAAAAATCTTTTTTTCACACGAACACCCTTTCACTCGCCTCAGTAAGAGCAGGCAATGTCATCGGTGGTGGTGATTGGGCAGAAAATCGCTTATTCCCAGATATCATTCGTGCATATTTACAAGACCGTCCTTTAAGTATTCGAAACAAAAATGCTATCCGACCGTGGCAACATGTTTTGGATCCTTTACATGGATATATCCTTTTAGCTGAGAAACTTTGGAAGCATAAAGAGTATGCAGAAGCATGGAATTTCGGACCAATTAACGAGGCTAACAGAACCGTCCATGATGTCATTCAATCTGTAATAAAATTATGGAATAAACCAGTAACAATACTTTCTCCCACTATAAATACTCCTTATGAATCACCTATTTTAACACTCGATAGTACAAAAGCAGTAAATAAACTGGACTGGACTCCTAAGCTATCCACAGAAAATGCTATCGCTTGGACCGTTGAATGGTACGAAAAATATGCATCCAGTGAAAATATAGAATCATTCACACGACAACAAATCGATGCATTCAAAAATTTATAAGGGGGCTATAAAATGGAACAGAAAAAATGCCGTTTTTGCCATTCATTACTCACAAATACTTTTTTAGATTTAGGCGTTTCTCCTCTCGCTAACTCATTTGTAGCTCCAGAACACTCATATAAAATGGAGCCATTTTATCCGCTGCACACGTTTGTTTGTAACTCTTGTTTACTTGTACAATTAGATGAATTTGAATCTCCGCACAATATTTTTCATGACTATTTATACTTTAGCTCTTATTCCTCCAGTTGGCTACTACACGCTAAGCAATATGTAGAAATGGCGATTAAGCGTTTCAACTTAACAAACCATTCGAAAGTGATTGAAATCGCAAGTAACGATGGATACTTATTACAATACTTCCAAAAAGAAAACATCAATACTACTGGAATTGAACCAGCGAAAAACGTAGCAGAAATCGCTATCCAAAAAGGAATTCCTACTGAAGTGAATTTTTTCAGCAATGACTTAGCAAAAAAGTTACCACAAGCTGATTTAATCGTCGCAAATAACGTATTAGCACATGTTCCAAACTTGCATGATTTTGTCGCCGGTTTAAAAACGTTATTAAAGCAAGATGGCACGATAACAATTGAATTCCCTCACTTATTAAACCTCATATCCTTTAAACAGTTTGACACAATCTATCATGAGCACTTCTCTTACTTCTCTCTTATCAGTCTTCAAAAAGTTTTAGCTTATCATCATTTGAAAATTGTTGATGTAGAAGAGCTTTCAACGCACGGTGGTTCCTTGCGTATTTTTATAAACCATCATAATGCCTCATCCACTATCCATTGCAATGTTACAAAATTAATCCAAAAAGAAGTAGATCACGGGCTAGATACATTAGATTGCTATCTCCTTTTTTCTGAACGCATAGAACAATTGAAAATAAGTATTTTAAAGTTTTTTATCGAAACAAAAGCTTTAAACAAACAAATTATCGGTTACGGCGCTCCCGCTAAAGGAAACACCCTTTTAAATTATTGTGGAATCGGAAAAGAATTTCTATCTTATACGGTAGACAAAAATCCTTATAAACAAAATCTCCTTTTGCCAGGAACTCGTATTCCTATAAAATCCCCAGAAGAAATTAAACGGACAAAACCTGATTATATTCTCATATTACCTTGGAATTTAAAGGAGGAAATTATGAAAGAATGCTCCTTCATCCGTGAATGGGGCGGCAAATTTTTAGTGATGATCCCAGAAGTAGACGTGATCGAACCATGAAAAAAATCCTTGTAACAGGCGGTAGTGGATGGATTGGTAAATATGTTGTACATTCACTTATACAAAAGGGTTATGAAGTTCACGCCACTTACAATAAAAATAAGCCTTCTCACCTTTCCTGCCATTGGCATAAAGTAAACTTACTTCGCGATGAAGAAGTAAAAAAACTCATTTACGAAATTAAACCTACTTACCTTTTTCATTTAGCTTGGGAAGCAGTGCCGCCCAAATGCTATGTATCCATCAATAATTATTATTGGCTCCAGTCCAGTATTTCTTTAATCCAACACTTCACAACATGTGGTGGAAAACGAGTAGTTGTAGCAGGTACCGGTGCTGAGTACGAGTGGTTTAACGGTGTATTATTTGAAGATTCACCGCTTCTTTCCTATAAAACACCTTATTCATTATGTAAAAATGCATTGCACTCCTGGTTACAATCGTACGCAAAACAAACCGGCCTCAGCATGTGTTGGGGCCGAATTTTTCATATGTATGGCCCTTACGAACATGGTAATCGACTTGTATCTAACATTATCACTTCATTATTAAAAAACGAGGAAGCACTATGTACACATGGAAATCAATCTCGAGATTTTCTCCATGTGAGTGATGTCGCTGACGCTCTTGTGACCTTATTACAGTGTAACGTTACAGGTACGATAAATATCGCTTCTGGTCACTCTGTACAAATTAAAGAATTAGCTTCTATCATTGCCAAAAAGATAGGAAAAGAAAATTTAATTAAACTAGGTGCTATCCCTTTTCCTAAAGATGAACCTTTATTTGTCGGCGTTAATGTGGAACGTTTAAAAACTGAAGTAAAGTGGCTACCAACTTACGATCTAAACACAGGAATTGAGGAAACTATTTTTTGGTGGGAATCATTTATAAAAAAGCATAACGATATGCATCACTGAAACGCAGATCCTTTGTTCCTCCCGCTAGTTCTCTATACCATGTTTCTAATCTTTCAGGTGTAATAATATGATGCGTCCCCATTCCCGCATGTATACTACCTTGAGAAAGAGTTGGCCCGATTTGTAATTTGCGCCTTTTGATCGCATCATTCCACGGACTAAATCCAAACCATACAATACATGCAAGAGGTGGGTAATTCATAGACTCATGCATAGTTAAATGTCTTCCAGCCGTATAACTTCCATATTCGTGATTGTGAATGAACCTCCCTCTTCTCCACAGCTCCCAATCTTCAGGCAAGTAACCGTGAAATCGCTGTTTCATTAGAGAAATACTATACCTAAGTTTTGGATAATTATAGTTTGGATTTTCTACCATTATAAGGCCTTCTAACCAGTACATCCTCCCTCCTAAGTCTTTTAGTGATTTCCAGAACTGCTCTTTATCTTGTACACAAAGAAACTCAGTCGTATTTAAAATTATTTTCCACCCTTCTACCTCTTGTTCAACCCCCATTACTTCACGATCTGTTGCTAGTGCATCAAATTCTGGATTTTCAGAATCTCGCACTTCCCAATGCGGTGCGAACTTTTTGCAAATTTCCACAGAGCGATCTGTAGAACCTTTATTAATTAAAATACCATGATCAAACAGTTTCGTATGATGCATAAGCCACCACGGTAATAAATACTCTTCATTGTAAAAATGAGAAATAACGGTTGTAGTTATAATAATCTCCTCCTCTTTCTCTATTAATCTACTTTTTCATCCTACTCTTAATATACTTATCAGTTATGTAATTGGTTTCTTTTATTTTTAAAATATGTTTTTCTACCATATACTATGCTTTCTTCGACAACCACCATTTTCTAAAGAATCAACTCCGTACAATTAACATCCCAATAAACTGAAAATTAAGTTATAATATCATTATAAAATTATGAAGGAGGAATGCGCTCATGTACTACAACACTTCATTCGAAAACGATCAACCTGTAGTCCGTCTATAATCTAAGACGGGCATTCATATAACAAGTGCACTATGCCTCGTCTTAGGGAATAAATCATAACCCTAAAAATAGACGGAGGTAATTCAAATGAAACAAACAATTTTAGGAGCTATATGTTTATCTCTAGCAGCAAGTATATGGGGCGGTATGTACGTTGTTAGTAAATACGTACTCGACTTTATCCCGCCGCTTACACTCGTTTGGCTACGCTTTATTATCGCTTTTGTTGTTTTATATGTAATTTTGAAAATAACTGAAAAAAAGCAAAAGAAAAAAGTAACCATCCACAAAAAAGATTGGCTATTATTTGCTTGGATTGGATTCATCGGGTATTTCATTTCAATCACATGTCAATTTATCGGAACGAAATTATCCGATGCTCATACAGGCTCCTTAGTGACATCAGCCACACCTGCATTTATGGTTATATTTGCAGCGCTCATTTTAAAAGAGAAACTAACTACTCGTAGACTTTTATCAACTATAATAGCGACGCTCGGTGTCATTATCGTTATCGGATGGGATATTGAAATCGGCTCCTATTTTATCGGTTCAATCATTTTAGTTGGAGCTGCTATTACGTGGGCTTTACTGTCCATTTATGTAAAAATCGCTTCAGCTCGATTTTCATCTTTAATTATTACAACGTACGCAATATTTTTTTCACTCTTTTTCATTACACCTTTTATGGTATGGGAAGTTCAAACAAATCCTATTGAACATATGAATATGTATGTAGTATTGGGCGTACTCTATTTAGGAATCGTCTCAACTGCAGGTGCATTTTTCCTTTGGAATAAAGGATTAGAATTAATGGATGCTAGCATCGGCTCATTATTTTTCTTCTTTCAACCTATCGTCGGTTCAATACTTGGCTGGCTCCTATTAAATGAGACGTTAAGCAGTAACTTTTTCATTGGTGGTATCCTTATTATATGTAGTGTTATAATTACTACTTTTGAAAAGCAAAAATAGTATAAAAAACAGGCAGAGACTTAGTCTCTGCCTGTTCGCATAATTGGCTCTTGGTCGTGAAAACCGATGCAAATTGGTATATTACTTTGTAATCCACCACATGCACTTATAAAACTACACACCGTTCTTGCAATTAAATATAAAGTAATACCTACAGCCTTTTTATCTGAATCAAAGCCATTTTCACCATAAATATCAGCTAACTCTCCTAAAGACGGTCCTTCTACTTCATCCGTCCAATCACTTGCCCAATCATCATCCTCTTCCTCAAGTGGAATGTAATCGTCACAAACATAGAACTGACTATCCCACTCATTATCAAGGTCATACTCAAAATAAATCGCCTTTGCTTCTTCACTTTCAGCAATTTCTAACGCTTCTTTCAAACCTATTCTCATACTTTCCTTGTATAAGTCTAATGGAATCAATTTAATGTGCTCCGCATCCTCACTTGATGCTAATGTGCGACAAACATCATAATACTTCGATTCTATTTGAGATACTGATAACGAAAATACGTCTTCCTGCATTTCCTCTAAATACTGAAAAATATCCAAACTATTTCACTCCATACTCTTTACGCAGGCCAATGCGCTGGACGAGACAACACTTTCGGTAATTTCGTATGTTTGTCCCCTTTCGCCGCGTTAATTTGAACTTGCGTAAGAAAAATACTATTTGTAAAATCCGTCCCGCGAATATCTGCATCTCGCAAATCTGCTCCGATGAGATCCGCTCCCCTTAAATTTGCATCTCGTAAATTAGCCGCAATAAGATAAGCTCCTCTTAAATTTGCTCCTTGTAAATCCCTCTTTTTAAGGTTAGCTCCCATAAAATCTGCTCCGCGGTGACTGATTCGTTTTTTACGTGCAACATTCATTTCCTTCCATACTAATTCACTCGTCTCTAAAAGGAGAATGTTCACTTCTGCACGGTGTAATGGCACATTTACTTCCATTAACTCATCTGGACTTAAATTAGAAAGACGCTCAGTCTCTTCAATTGCTTCCTTCAGCTCTTTATGAATTATCTGCGTCACCTTTAATAGAATAGCCTCATTCAAATACCAAAGCATTTCATGAAGCTGATGCATAACCGGAAAAGCATCATACATTTTTCTGGCATGATTGGCATCTTTCCGCCAATCAATTCCTTTAAACGTAACTTGAGAAATTTTTTGTCCAGCACCGAAACATTCAAATACTGTACAACCTTTATAGCCTTTTCCTCTAAGATCTCTATGTATACTACATTTATAATCTGATTGTAAGTTGGAACAAGGTTTACCACCATCTTTATTCACCGCGAAATCTACTGATGCTGCAAACGGTAATGCCACACAACATAATCCAAAACATTTTTCACAATCGGCTTTTAAACTATTGTAATTTACATCCTCTTCTACACGAAAATAGTCGTTATGATTAGTCAAAATATATACCCCCTGTTGTCTTTTGACTATTTCATAATATTCCAACTGCACTAAATAATCAATTTTAAAACAAATGGACCTATTTCATTTCAAACAACAACATAATCCATCTATTTCTTTTCATTTAAAAAGGACACCCACTACAATATTAATTATAATTAAATTACGAACTTTCAAATAATAAGGAGGATTACGATGGCATTAGAAATGAAAACAAACTGTCAAATTTGCGACCATTCCCTTCAGCCCAATTCTGAGGCATACATATGCGTGTATGAATGTACATTTTGTGCACCATGTACAGAGGAAAGACAAAATGTTTGCCCAAATTGTGGCGGCGAGTTAGTACGTAGGCCGAAGAAGAAATAGAAAAAAGCAAAGCGATATCGCTTTGCTTTTTTCTGTTTTTGGGGTATATAGAAATTCTACCAATCACAAATTAAACGTTTAAAAACTTAACACAAACAGGCTCTGGTACTACAACATCAGATTGTAACAGTATTAACTTCCCTGTCGTTTCATTTCTTGAAAATAGCACAAGATTATGTGACTTTTCATTTATAGCAATAAGAAATTTTCCAGTAGGATCTAACACAAAGTCCCTCGGCCAATTTCCTTCTGTAGATGTATGTTCCACAAATGTAAGCTGACCTGAATTTTGATCCACACTGAAAACAGCAATACTATTATGACCACGATTCGCTACATATACAAAACGGCCATCAGAAGAAATATGAATAGCACTTCCTTGACTATTTCCATCAAACTCTTCTGGAACAGTAGAAATATACTGCAACTCTGTAAAAGACCCTTCTTCCGGATAATATGTTAACACAATGACTTCCGAACTAAGTTCAGTCATCACATAAGCGTACTTTCCGTCCGGGTGAAAAGTAATATGCCTTGGACCGCTTCCTGGGTTCACAGACAAGCTATTCACTTCTTTTAATGTACTATCTTTTATTCCATACGTAATTATTTTATCAATCCCTAAATCAACACCTACCACATATTTTTCATCAGGAGTATACCCCGCGTAATGTGCATGTGGTTTTTCTTGTCTTTCTTTATTTGGACCTGAACCTTCATGTGCCATAATAGATGAAGCAGGATTTACAGTTCCATTTTCTTCATCTACTTCAAAAGACTCAATCGTTCCTTTATGGTAATTCGCTGTAACTACCGTTTGATTTCCACTATCCACACTAATATGACAAGGCGAAGCCCCTTCTACTACTTGTCTATTTTGTTCCTCTAGCTCTCCAGTATGACTATTAATCGAATAAACAGCTACACCACCAGCTTCTCCTTCCTTTACAACAGAATAGAGATATTGATTACTTTTGCTAATCGTTACATATGTAGGGTTATCTAGCTTAGCCGCCAATGTTACATTACTAACTTTTTGCGCTTCCGTATTTAAAGTAAAAGTATATATTCCTTCACTATTTTCTTTCGTGTAAGTTCCAACATATCCAATAAACTCTTTGTTATCCGTCATTTTCATACCCCTCTCCCTATAGTTTTTGTTCATCACACTTCTTACTAAGCAACCTAAACTATTATTCATTGAAAGAATATCCTAAAAAATCGGAGTACCTCTTTATACGTTACCATATTTTTCTGCCAAATAGCCTCTAAACCCACTTTTTCTGAAAAGCTGCTATACTTTCATATTCTTCTTCCAAGTGACGGGCCAAACGAATATAGATCGGTGTTAAATCTTTATATTTCTCCACACTTTCCATGTTTGGCTCATGATAAAAATTGGCACCTACCATGTTAGAAACTACATGTAATGTATCTACTTCACCTAAGCTATATAAACCGAGGATTGCCGCTCCTAAGCAAGAACTTTCGAAACTTTCAGGAACGTATACGTCTTGATGAAAAATATCCGCCATCATCTGTCTCCAAAGTTCTGACCTTGCAAAACCACCTGTCGCTTGAATTTTTTTCGGTTCGCCAATTAGTTCTTTTAACGCAAGAAGAACTGTATACAAGTTATAAATGATCCCCTCTAAAACAGCACGTATAAGATGCTCTTTCTTATGATGTAGTCCAAGCCCAAAGAAAGATCCCCGCGCATTCGCATTCCATAAAGGAGCTCTTTCGCCTGCTAAATATGGATGAAATAATAAACCGTCAGATCCAGGATTCACTTTTGCCGCTATTTCCGTAAGCACTTCATATGGATCTTTTCCTAAACGCTTCCCATGCTCAACTTCTAACGTACATAATTGGTCGCGAACCCACCTAAAAATCATACCACCATTATTAACCGGTCCACCAATTACCCAAAGATCCTCAGTTAACGCATAACAAAAAGTCCTACCTTTCGGATCCGTTACAGGATGATTTGTGACAACTCGCACTGCACCGCTCGTACCAATTGTAATAGCAACTACTCCAGGTTCTATTGCATTTACACCTAAATTCGATAGTACCCCATCACTCGCACCGATTATAAAAGGAGTAGTAACAAGTACATTCAGCTCTCTTGCAAGTTCTTCATTTATCCCTATTAAACTGTGCGTCGTTGGAACAACTGTAGATAGCTTTTCATCGGTAATTCCTGCAACACGAAGAGCTTCCTCATCCCATTTTAAAGATTTCAAATTGAACATTCCTGTTGCTGATGCAATAGAATAATCAATTACATATTCCTTAAATAACTTATAGAAAACATACTCTTTAATAGAGATGAATTTATAGCTTTTTGCAAACAACTCATCATGTTCATTCTTAAGCCAAACTAATTTTGAAAGTGGTGACATAGGATGGATTGGTGTTCCAGTACGAAGGTAAATTTCATGACCATTCATATCATTCTTTATTTTTTCTGCCCAGCTTGCGCTTCTATTATCTGCCCAAGTGATACATCTCGTTAACGGCTTCCCTGCTTCGTCTACAGCAATGACACTATGCATTGCCGAACTAAAAGAAACACAAAGAATATCAACTGGCTGCACATTACTTGATTGTATAGTTTCTTTAATCGTATGTATGACCGCTTGAAAAATCTCTTCTGGATCTTGTTCTGCTGTTTCTGGTGCGGGAGAATATAAAGGATATTCAATCCCATGACTTGCAATAACTGATCCATCAATCGAAAACAAAACTGATTTTGTACTAGTTGTCCCAATATCTACACTAATCATATATTTCGAGTTCACTATGTAACCCCTTTCAAATTATTCCTATAATAAAAGAGCACCATGATGTATACAAAAAAGACGCTCCCTTATGAGAGCTACGTTTTAATAAACTTCTCTCTCATAAGGAGGTCCTTTTCATAACTATAGTGCTATTTTGAAAAGTGAAATCTTCATTTCATTATAACTTAGGCGCCTTCGCCCAATCCGCAGCAAACTTTTCTATGCCTTGATCTGTTAGTGGATGCATAGCAAGTTGTTCAATGACTTTGTAAGGAATTGTTGCAATGTGAGCACCTGCCATCGCTACACGAGTGACATGGTCTGGGTGTCTGACAGAAGCCGCAATAATTTGTGTATCTAATTGATGAACATCGAATAATTCAGCAATTTTAGCAACTAATAATACGCCATCTTCAGAAATATCATCTAAGCGTCCTAAAAATGGAGAGACGTACGTTGCACCTGCTCGAGCAGCTAAAAGAGCTTGGTTCACAGTGAAAATAAGTGTAACGTTCGTTTTCACACCTTTTTCAGTAAGGTAGCGGCAAGCTTCTAATCCTGCTAGTGTCATCGGAAGTTTTATCGTGATGTTTTTATCACCACCGTTAATTTTAATTAGTTCTTCTGCTTGGGAGATCATTTCTTCAGCTGCAACAACATCTGGAGTTACTTCTGCCGAAACAGATTCAACGTTAGGTACTGCCTGACAAATTTCTGCAATACGGTCTTCAAACTTAATGCCCTCTTTCGCTACTAAAGAAGGATTCGTTGTAACACCAGCTAAAACCCCTAGTTTATATGCCTTTTTTATGTCCTCAAGATTTGCAGTATCAATAAAAAACTTCATGATTCATTCCCTCCATTTTTTAAACGCTAACGAGTTATAATTTTAAAATATTTATTTCTTTTCTACTGCATGTCCGCCAAATTCATTGCGCAGAGCTGCTACAACTTTTCCTGTAAACGTATCATTGTCTAATGAGCGGTAGCGCATTAATAGAGACATTGCGATAACAGGAGTTGCTGTTTGAAGATCTAATGCTGTTTCTACTGTCCATTTCCCTTCACCAGAAGAATGCATAACGCCCTTAATTTCATCCAGTTTCGCATCTTTAGAAAATGCATTTTCAGTCAATTCCATTAACCACGAGCGAATGACTGAACCGTTGTTCCATACTCTTGATACTTTTTCATAATCGTAGTCAAATTCACTCTTCTCTAAAACCTCAAATCCTTCACCAATAGCAGCCATCATTCCGTATTCAATTCCGTTGTGAATCATTTTTAAAAAGTGACCACTACCAGCTTTTCCAGCATATAAGTAGCCATTTTCTACAGCTGTATCTCGGAAGATAGGTTCAACGATGCCCCAAGCTTCTTGGTCTCCTCCGATCATGTAACAAGCACCATTACGAGCGCCTTCCATTCCACCAGAAGTTCCTGCATCCATAAAGTGAATGCCATCTTTCTTTAGTTGCTCATATCGGCGAATAGATTCTTTATAATGCGAATTACCAGCTTCAATTAAAATATCTCCTTTTGATAATAGAGGTGTAATCTCATTAATAACAGAATCAACAACAGCGTGCGGAACCATTACCCAAAGAATTCTTGGTGATTCCAATGATTGAACAAGTTCGTTTAAACTAGATGTACCTGTAGCACCGTACTCTTTCATTTCTTCCACCGCACTCGTATTTAAATCAAATGCCGCTACTTCATGTTTATGATCAATTAAATTCTTCCCTAAATTTAATCCCATTTTACCTAAACCAATTAATCCTACTCTCATAATATAATTCCTCCTTGAATTACCTTTCATCATAAATACATATTAATAAAATGATGAATATCTTTTGTCATATTGCTTTACTTATAAGAACGTACTTATTTTTTCAATCCTTCATCTAACCACCATTTAAATTCACTTTCTTGTAATAGAGCATGAGCAGTATCTGGTCCATACGAACCCGACTCATATTCATGAAGAGGTAACAAGTTTTCTTCGAATGCTTCAAGTATTGGCTGCACCCATTCCCATGACAATTCAACTTCCCTCCAGTGTGCAAAGAATGTGGAGTCTCCACATACAGCATCATAGATAAGCCTTTCGTAAGCTTCAGGTATTCCCACTCCTGTTTGCTCACAAGTAAAATGAATACGGATCGGTTCAAGCTCTCCATTGTTCAATGGATTTTTACTATTTAATTGGAGTGAAACATTTTCATTTGGGCTAATTTCAATGATTAACAAATTAGGCGCTGCATTTGGATTACTATCTTGATACTGCTGTTTTAATGTATTTTTAAACTCAATTACAATACGAGTAGACTTTTCTTTCATTCTTTTTCCTGTTCGTATGTAAAAAGGAACATCAGTCCAAAATGGGTTATCAATCCATAAGCGAGCCGCGACAAATGTGTCTGTTTGAGAAGAAGGATTTACTCCCGGCTCCTCTTTATACGCTACAACTTGTTGTCCTTTTATTTCCCCTGAAGCATATTGCCCGCGAATGATATGGTTCTGAACGTCTTCTTTTTTCACTTTACGAAGAGTCTCCATCACTTTTCGTTTTTCCTCACGAATTTCACATGCATTAATCTTTTCCGGCAGATTCATAGCAGTCATCATTAATATTTGCAACATATGATTTTGAACCATATCGCGAATGGCTCCTGCATGATCATAATATGCTGCCCTTTCTTCTACCCCAACCGTTTCACTAGCTGTTATTTGTACATTCGCTATATGTTCTTTATTCCAAATCGATTGGAGAACAGGATTTGCAAATTCAAGTGCTTCAATGTTTTGAATCATCGGTTTACCTAAATAATGATCAATACGGTATATTTCGTCTTCTTCAAACGTTCGACTAAGCTTATCATTCAGCTCTCGGGCAGATGTAAGATCATGACCAAACGGTTTCTCAATCATCAGGCGCTTCCATCCATCCGTTCCATCGAGTCCACTTTCCTTAATATTTAAAGCAATGGTCTCAAAGAAGTCAGGAGTAACTGAAAGGTAGAACATTCTATTCCCTTGTATATTTTGTTCTTCTTCCCTTTCACGAACTACTTGTAATAACCTTTTATAATCTTCTGGCTTATTCACATCTAACGGACAATAACGAAAATACTCTAAAAAATCTTCTATTTTCGGAGTACCTTCATCTTTGCGACGAGAAAAAGTGTCTATGGATTCTTTTACTCTTTTTTGAAAATCTAAATGAGATACTTCACGTCTTCCAAGCCCAATAACGGATATTGGCTTTGGAAGCTTTTGATCTCTATATAAGTTATATAGCGCGGGGTAAATTTTTCTTTTAGCTAAATCTCCTGTTGCTCCAAATAAAACAAAGGTCATTGATTCCAATTTCAGTCCCCCTCGTGATGTATAGTCATTGTCACCTTAGTAAAAATGCATTGTACAGAAGCTACTATTATTTTTGATCCAACCTTACTTCTTAACTTCTAATTTTTTATATTTGTCGCTTTCTAATTGTCCCCAATATTAATAGTGGCAATTCAAAGCATTTTTACCACATGCTACTTACTCACTTCAACTTATATAAAATAACTTAATTACTTTTAGTAATTTAATTACGTTACGTCTATCATATTAACTACATAGATTATAATCGTCAAGAAAAGTGTCTCGAATTAAAGATTTTAATTCCGTAACATCTTATTAGAAATATGTTCATGAACTGAATAATAAAAAGGCAAGACCGAACATATTCTTGTTCGATTTTGCCTTTTTACTATTGTTTCAAATGATTTTTAACTGCCCTTATAACTAATTCATGATCCTCTTCTGGTGGTAATCCTGAAACTGTTATCATTCCAATAACTCCTACATCTTTTATTTGGACAGGAACACAGCCACCAAACGCAGCATAATCCGACCTATCTAAAAGATACTTTTCATTATATGGAACGCCCGTTATTTCACTTTGTATCTGCATATAATACGAGCTATGATTATGCAAAGAAACAACTCGTTTTTTACGCTCAATCCATTGCGTATTTTCCGCAGTTGTCCCTGTCATCTTGAAATGAAATAGTTGCACACCATTTTTCGCTATATCAACAGCAATCAATTTCCCTTCTTGCCTCGCCGTTTCAACGATAAATAAACCTATTTGCAGTGCATCTTCATTTGTAAAAGAGGAAAATTGAAGTGTTTCCTCCTCTATTAAAATTTGCTTACTTATTTCATTCAAATTTGAAGCGCTCATATGTTTATCCCCCTTACTCACTTTATGCCACATTGATATTTTTGAATTTCTGTGACTCTATCGTACGGCCTTTCCATATAACTAATACCGTAAAGCGTATTCTTTTCTTCTTGGTGCTATTATGAATTATATTTAACGCCTTAAAAAAGTATGTCCTTTCGTACTAAACATCTCGTATAGAAGTTTTCTTCCGGATATTTCTTACAAGCATAAAAAAACCAGTTACTTAGGCAACTGGTTCGCTAACAATTTCATATGGGATATCCATTCAACCAAACTAATGCTTGTTCATAATCATCAAAAAATTTCACAGATTCTTTTGTATTGGACTGTTGTAAATAATTCAGTATCTCCCCTTCTTCAAGGAGAAAAGCAATTGCCTTACTGTGATTCAAAATCGTTTCATTGAAAAACTTATCTTTCCATGCTTTTTGAACAGAAAAATGATCTGGCGTGTACCCTTTTCTATCTACCAGCAATTTGTATTTCCGACCCTCGGAAATGAATTGCTGACAAACCTGCTCGAAGCCATTAAACCATTCATAAACATCATCTGTTTTAATCTTGCCAATAAGATGGGTAACAATTATATCTCCTGAAACTGTTGTGCTTATATTCAGCTTACTCAACTTGGAATCATCTCCCTTAGTTACAATTATGCGGAAATATCTCATAAAATCAATAAGATAAAATTGTTACGCATTAAAAAAGGACAAACTCTCCAAACGGAGAAGTCTGTCCCAAAATCGTTCTATTTTATTTTGCATTAGAACTAACAATCGTGAATTAGAATAATGATTTAATACTTGCTAAAACAGTAAGTACACCTACAATAATAACAAATACGTTACTCATTTTCCCTTTGTATTTAGCTAGTACTGGTACTTTATTGATTGCATACATCGGTAATAGACATAAGATAGCAGCAACTAATGGACCGCTTAGAGAATCAATAAGTCCAAGAATACTTGGATTTGTATAAGCAACAAACCAGCATGACAATACAACAAAAGTAAGGACGATTGTCTTAATTGTTTTTTCTTCAATAACTTTCCCACGTGATTTACCGAACTTAATAATCATGTCACGCATTACTTCAAATGCTCCGATATAATGGCCAAGGAAAGATTTTGTAATAGCCACAAAAGCAATGATTGGAGCTGCAATCGTGATTACAGGTGAATTAAGCTCATTAGCAAGATATGAAAGGATTGATAAGTTTTGCTCTTTTGCCATTTTTAAATCCTCTGGAGTCAAGCTTAATGTACTACTCCAAACGAAGAACATAACTACAGCGAATGTCATGATATAACAAACTTTTTGTATTTGCGCACATTTAGCATCAGTAGCTTCTATTCCATACGTAGCTCTCTGTTTTACAACAAATGATGAAATCATAGGTGAATGATTAAATGAGAATACGATGATTGGTAGAATCAACAGTATCGTTCCAAAATATCCTGTTCCTGTTGAAGCAGTAGAAACAGCTGAAAAGCTAAGCATTGACGTATTCCACTGTGGAATTAAAGATATTGCGATAAAAAGTAGAGAAGCTATGAAAGGATACACTAGCATACTCATGATCTTTACAGTAATATCTTGACCAAAATTCAGTATAGCGATAAGACCAAGAACTAATACAAGTGATAAAATAGCCCTTGGAGGCTCTGGCATGTGCAATTGATGCACGATAAAACTACTTGCAGTATTTGTAAGCGCAACCGAATACATTAGCACGATTGTATAAATTGAACCGAAATATACGATGTTAAAAATGATACTTGCTTTATTTCCGAAATACTCTCTAATTGTACCTGTGATCCCCTCATCAGCAGAATTAGAAGCGTATATCATTTTAGCAAGTGCCCTATGTGAGTAATACATAACTGGATATGCAAGCAATGTAATTAGTAGTAATGATAATAAACCACCTGAACCTGCATTAATCGGTAAAAAGAGCACCCCTGCTCCAATTGCAGTTCCAAATAGGCTCAATGCCCATGTAGTATCCTGCTTATGCCACTTTTTCGGATCTGCATATTGCTCATTTTCTAGTGCGATATTTTCAGCTTGAACTTCTATTTTCTTTGCAGTATTCCCGTTCATATAATAACTCCCCCTTGTATCCTATTCTTGCGTATCTCTTTATAGCTAACGAACATTCCCTTTTTTCGGAAAATAAATTCCTTACAAGTTGCCCCACATTGTATGTCCTTCATCATAATGAATCCAAATTGAAACATTCGCTAGTTAGCGTCCTAACATAAATGTTAGCATTCACAAAAAAGTTTACTCGTACTATCCGCTCTTTATATAAAGACCGCTTAAGAGAACAATATTGAATAGACTTCATAAATACGTTGCAACATTTCTAATAACAGTGTGTTACTTTAATGGTTTCTCTTACTTACTTGTAACAGTAATTTTAGATAAACCGGCCTCTCTTCATTTAGGAGGCATTTCTTTCTCAATTCTATACATCACTTTCATAACTTCGGCAGCATTTATGGTATTGATTACACAAGCCACTGAAGCACTTTACATACATTTCGCCTCTAATCACACGCCTTTCTTTCTATTAATCGCATTTTTTATATTTTCTCCAGAGATCATAAAATTTCTCTCGACGCCCTCATTATAACGTGTATATTTATAAAATTAATATTTTTATATTTCCAGAAATATTTAATGGATATAATTTTACATGGATAATAATTTACAGTTAGCATGCAACCCTTGTTCCTATCGCTTATAACGGAATTAATCAGCAAAAAACACAGTAAAATATTGTTTATTCAAGCTACTCATTTTAAAAATATTTATATTCTTCTTTATCTAAAAATTTTATTTTGACTTAAAAAAGATATTCTAATAAATAATTAACGTGGTTAAAAAGAAATTTCTTTTTAAATACATAAACCAATTTTTAGGTTATATATTATCAATATTGCATTCATATACATTTTTAGGAAAATACATATTTTAACTTGATGACAATAAGAGAACCGCTAACATTTTGCAAAAATCTTCGCTAAACGAAAAAATAAAATAAGCTGCCCATATGGACAGCTTATTTACATCATTATCGTTGTTAGGAGTGGGCAAACGAATCACTTCAATGTCATCTTAATTTTAGTTTTTTCAACTCTTCTTCAGGGATATTTCTATGTTTGTATTGTATGGGTTTTATTTCATTTCCTTTTAGATGATATTATTGCTTATTGCACGATCCGACCTATTAAAAACGAATAATGTAATCTTTAAAACCCCTCATTAACTAGCTCTTTTATCAAGTTTAATTTTGCAGAGAGCTCAATAAACCATTCTTCATCCCCTGTTAATAACGCAAGGTCTATAAGATAAAGGATTTGCTCCTTATTTATTACCTTTGATTCAGGGAGTTTGTTAACATGTTTACTAAAGAGTAAAATCGCTTCGTTCATTGTGTACTTGTCGTCACGTTTCACAATGCTAACTGTAACTACACCTTCCACTTCATCAAGTGATACAATGTAACCAACTATGAATTCACCCTCATTTGATATTCCACGAACCCAATCTCCCACTTTTAAAACATGATTATTATTTGACATCATACTTTTTCACCTGCTTATAAATATTTTTTGTAACGATAAAAAAGATATAAAAACCAATTTAAACTGTAATGTTTTTTATTACATTTATTTTTTAAGAACTCACGGCTACATAATAATTAAGCCGCTTAACGTTCTTGATTAATAAGATCAACAACTTCTTTCATTGTATAATTCTTTAAATATTCACCTAGATGTTCTTCCGCACCTAAGAAAATAGCAAAAAGAACTTTCCGCATGTTCGAACCTACAATACACTGATCATTTGATTCTGGACACTTCGGCTGCAATGCCCCTTCAGAGGTTATTTGATACATATTCCAAAGATTAATTTCACTTAAATCACGGGCAAAAATAAAACCTCCACCCGTTCCCTCTTTTGATTGTATAAACTTATGTTTTTTTAACAAACTTAGCACTTTGCGAATGCGTACTGGATGAACACCTGCACTTTCGGAAATAGCATTACTTGTTGACATCCGATCTGGCTGTAAAGCTAAATAAGTTAAACTGTGAATGGCCAAGGTAAAGTCGCTGTTCATTGTTGTCCTCCTACGATAAAAAATATGATTTCTCGTTTAGTAACATACTGTAGCCATAAATATTACAGATAGGTTAGTCAAACGTTAAAATATATAAGAAGCATGCTTAGCATGAAAAAATAAATTCCTTTATATTCTATCAGAACTCCCCTATATCTCCTAACTTCATTTAGCTTTTTAAGTTGCAAATAAATTTAAACAGTCCACTGTTTCTTAACTTGTTCTTCTGCCAATTGTTTAATTTTTGTCCAAATCGTATCTTTACTCACAATAACATTTGTGTGATAGTTTCTATCTTTATAATTAACTGTAACACATACTTCAATCACTTCTGTTTCCTCCTTTCAAAATATTACTTATTAATTAGCCATTTTTTGCAATTCTATATTCAACAATGTTCGAACGCTACGCGGTAAAAATTTGCGAATTTCTTCCTCATTAAAACCAACCTGTAATCTTTTTTCATCCAGCATAATTGGACGACGTAACATTTGAGGATACTCAATTATTAATTTATAAAACTCATTAAGCGAAAGCGCCTCAATATTTATATTTAATTCCTGAAAAGTTTTAGATCTAGTTGAAATAATTTCAGTAGCACCATCTTCAGTTAAACGAAGAATGGATTTAAGTTCATCGACTGTAAGAGAATTTGATACGATATTTTTTTCGGTATAATCAATTTGATGTTCTTCAAGCCATGCTTTTGCTTTTCGGCATGAACTACAGCTTGCTGTCGTATATAAAATCACCATATTTTACACACTCCTTTACTTTTTAAATTATTATATAGATTATTGAAATGTATTAAAAAAAATTACAGTTCAGAATGAAATACACGTTATATTATTCATTCGAGAATATTTAATTTATCTGTTTTTCACAAAAAATAGCAACTCACTTCTAAAAACTATACTGTAATTTTAAACTTTACAGTTCAATTAATCAACTGTTAAGTCTTGGATACATTCCATTAGCGGAACAAATCATTTTCTTTTGTACGAATGTCTCATAGTGTTACGGCTAACCACCTCTTTAAAGTACATTTTATCCCGCTATTTGAGTGCACCGCCTCAAAATTTGGCAAGAGCAAAAAAGTTAGGTCGAAGTCGGGCTCCCCTTAATAACCCAATTGGTAAGGTCTAATTATATTTCACTTTATTCATTTCATTCTTACATGTGCTACTATGAAATATAATTAGCATAATAAAAGCTACTGCATTGTAGGAGGAAATACGCGAACAAAAAAGCAAAGCGCCCACGCTTTGCTTCCTACAAAATCCCTTTTAACTTTTCACAAATTAACTTAGCTAAATATTCATAACCTTGTGGTCCGAAGTGTAAACCGTCTTTTTCATCATCTTCCACAAATCTCTTATAATCCTTTTCTTGAATCATTTCAGCGTACAAATTTAGAAAATGACTTCCTGTTTCTTTCGCCACTTCCTCAACCACATTTGCATATTGACCGAGTACTTCATTCGTTCTATTATGTTGCCTTGCTTCATCAACTGGTGCAGGACTAATAAGTAATACTTTTTCTGATGAAATCGCACTTACAATTTTCTCTAAATTTTCTTTGTAAGATTGTAATGGCACTGGATCAAATAACACCGAATCATTCGTACCAAGAAAAACTGTTACAAAGTCTGGTTTATATGATACTACATCGTCTTCAATCCTATGTAACGCATCGAACGTATTATCACCTGGAACACCCGCATTAACCACTTTCCAATTTGGAAACATCTCTTGCAAACGTGGCGTTAACCTCGGCGTTCCACCAAAAAACGTTTCATCAGCTGTAATACTATCACCGAAGCATACTAATGTTTTCATTACTCTACACTCCTTTAAGTATGAAACAACTTTCCTTCTACCGCTTTCACATATCTTTCCGCAGAACGTTCGACTGCCTCATTTGCATTTTCTTTTACTACTCGGTGAAAGGCGTTATATAGACGATTAAATTGTAACGGTTTCACTCGATTCGCCATTTCTTCCACTTTCCTTGCTGGTAGTGGAATTAAGTTCGGATAGCTGTACATGAAGCTCACCCACCGCTCATCCGCTACAACTTGAATAATATCACCTGTTAATAAAATACCTTTCCCATCATTACCTTCTTCCCAATATAATACAGAACCGCCACTAAAATGCCCCCCGAGACGATGTACAGTAATCCCATCCGCTAATTGTAAAGACTCACCAGACCAATAAATAATACGACTACTCGGACGCATCACCCACTCTTTATCGTCTTCATGTATATAAATTGGTACATCGAATGTCTCTGCCCATTCTACTTGGGTTGAATAATAATGCGGATGGGATAGTGCAATCGCATCTAATCCGCCCCACTCTTTTATCTTCTCAATTGTCGTGTCATCTAAATAAGTAATACAATCCCATAACAAACGATATGACTCTGTTTTTACTACAAATGCCGTTTGACCGATCGCAAATCCTGGTTTTGTCGTAATACTATAAAGTCCATTTTCTTCTTCTATAATTTCATTTTTATACGTATCACTCGTTCTCAATTTTTCTAAAGTTGTCCATGACTGCCCTTTCGGATTAACATATTGTCTCTCCTCATCACAAATAACACAACTTACCGGTTCTTCCACACTCGCTGCATACTGCACGCCACACGTTGTACAAACGAAATTATTCATAGTTATTCCCCTATCCCTTTAATTTTTTATTAAGCTGATATTTGTTGATCATTTTCTGCTTTTTTATTTTCAAGTGATATGCTTATAAGAGTAATAAAGTAGACAACTGTAACTGCCATCGGAATTACAATAAATCCTTTTTCCGCAAAAAGAATCCCACATACTGACGTTACTAATACAGTTCCTACTGATAAAAAACCATAACTTTTACTTTCATAAATCCATACATATGGTAAAAAATGAACACCTATTAACATCGCTACTACAAAAGGTAACCACTCCGGAAATTGAAAATATGCAAGTAATACAAACGGAATATTCAATACATTTATCCCACCAATTACTCCAGCTAAAGTCCCTAGCGGATTTCCTTTCGCAAACATATCAATTTTTAATAAAGCAGCTATCATTAAGCCGAAAGGAAACACACAGCCCATACCAATTAAATATACCCACACAACTTGCTTTTCTGAAAGAAGAACACCAGTTACGCTCACTACAATCCAAAATAAAAGACCAGCTATTATAACAGGAAATCCCTTCTTCGTTTTTTGTGCTAAATCTCTTTTTGCTTCTGAAATGTTCATTTCACTATCTCCCCAAAATTATTTGTGCTATAAAGCTAGCTCAATTTCACCTATCCAATAACGCCAAGCTACTAAGTAATCTTCTAAATCTTTTGGGTGATGCCTTATACACGTATCTATACGTAAATATAAACCTATGACTATTTCCTCATATAAATCTCGTTCGTTTTTATGAAATACACATTGTTTCATCACATAATCAATCGTTTCTTTTGTTACATCTTCTGGAGTTGAACAGAACGCGTAAATTAAATCATATATAGGATCTCCTAGCACTGGTAATGGATCAATTACTCCATACAGCTCATTCTCTTGGAATATAAAATTATGAAACCCGAAATCACCATGTAATAAAAATGGCTGATTTATTCCAGTCCCTCTATTTGGACTATTCGCTAGTTTAAGAACAATTCTATACTCTTCCTCACTTATGTAACGTCTTACATTTTCATAAGCTTCCATCACATTTGCCGTTAAAAATTCATTCCAAGATTGAACCAGACTTTCTTTCCATCCCCAGCCATCTGCACCTGGAACAAATTTATACTTATTGATAACTTCTTTTACAAGTGTAATAAGCGTACTTCGTTTATGTCCTTGTTCGCACGAAGTACTACCTTCAAGGAAAGAATACACGAAATATGTATGTAAAGGTTCTTTATACAAAAGCTTTGAAAATAACGCATTCCCCTCATAAAAAGAAAGAAAATTAGCTTCTTCACGTATTACTTCCGATCCATTTGACTTCACAACATATTTTCCATCCAACAAATATACAGTACTTGTCGTTCCTCCGCTCAACACTTTTATGCTATTTGGATAATGTGAAATAACCTTCTCATTAACTAGTTGTTCAGCGATTACTGAAATGTTCATTCACTCACCCTCACATCTGAAGATTCCCTCAATTCAAAAGACAGCTTCACTATTATTTGACAATCGCAAGAGAATCCCTTCTAACATCTTAATATTGCAGAAATTAATTTTTATTTTATTAAAACGGCTTCCTTCAAGATTTCATCATATAATTCATTCCATTTATAATGATGCGCTGCACTCTCTTCTACTCTAACAAACATCCTTTTATCGGATTCATACTCACCGTCAAACTTATGCACTTCATTAATCTCCATCTGGTAGAACGGCTGATACCCTACTTTTGGATACGGACTATTTTCATTCCAATTTGGATTATCACTATGGTCAACGATAATATATCCAAATAAAGTACATTCTCCTTTTACATAACCTTCTTCCCACGCTTCTCTTTTAAAACATTCTTCTGGTAGTTCCCCTTCTTCTATATGCCCACCAGGAAAGTCCCAACCACGCTGCTCATGGGCTATTAGTAAAACCTTATTATTATGAAAACAAAAACCGTGAACACTCGTGATTCTTTCGTATTCTGGCAATATACAATCTTTTTTCCACGTTAACTTCACTTTTGATTCCCCATAATTTGCGTATATCGTTACCATTTCCCTCACTCCAAATGATCTTCATTTAATCTAGTAATTTCTATTGAATTATCTCTTTCTTTTAACTTACGAGCCAAACTTTCTACACCAAACACTTCTGTAAATGTGTGACTACCTACAATTAAATTTATCCTTTTAAATTTTGCATGTTGCACCGTATATAATGTTTTTTCTCCTGTTATGTATGTATCACAACCTTTTTCTAGCGCGCGCTCAATCAAATTTGTATTGTTCCCTGCACCCGTTAAAATCGCAATCCGTTTCACTGGCCTGTCATGATTTTTCCAGCTCTTCACTTTCTCTTCCATTCTCTCTTCAAGTTTTTCAACTAAATTTGAAAAGGGAATCGCTTCTTTATATTCTCCTATTCCCGGTAGCTCTTCTTTCTCATACGTGGAATACTCCAGTATTGTATCTATCTCAATTTCATTAAACAACGACGTACACGTGCCAAACTTTACGAAATCTAATGGCAAATGAATCCAAAAATGATTCATTTCATATTCTTTTAATTTCTCAATACAAGCCTCTTCCATACCGAATAAAAAACTCCACGGCGCATGATGTGTAACTATCATATCGACACCATTTCTATATGCTTCTTCAATTGTCTCTAGCGTCAAATTTGTCGTGTAACCTATTTTGTGAAATTCCTCTTTACTAATGTGAGTGAAGCCATACTCGTCATCACCGTATTTATTAAGGTGCTCTTCAAAAAGTGATGTAATATGTTCTTTAAACTGCGTTATATTCATTTTCATTTCTCCTTTCATTTACTTTTATATTTCAAAAATAAGGAAATACTATTTAACGACGTTACATACATATAGGAGGACAATATGAAACCTGAATTTTTAAAAGCTATACATGAAGCGATTGGAAATGTTGAGCATATTCATATAGAAGAAAGTGGTGCAGATAGTTTACTCATTCATCATGATGATGCACAGCAATTAAAACAAGTTGCTGAAACGTTAGAAAACAATAATTTCCGCTCTACTATTAGAACAGCTGGGGATGCTTCGTATATTGAAGTGTTGAACAGGTAAGAAGAAGTCCCGGTTATATACTGGGCTTCATTCTTTTATATTGAAATTTCAAACTCTTTTACATACACCGCTTTTCCAGCAATATCAATTTGTAAGTTATCATTTTCTACATCTTTCGTTACATAAACCATTACACGACCATCTTTATTTATTTCCTGTCCTTGCTCAACGATTAACTCCAGTTCACGGTCAAAATCTTTCTCCAAATACGTCGCATAATACGCTCCCATTACGCCTGAAGCTGTTCCCGTCACAGGATCTTCAATTGTTCCAGCATAAGCTGATGAGAAATGACGTCCATGCATTTGCACCTGTTCATCATAAGTTTCTAGACAAACTGGATGGATAGAAGCGTTAGGTATTTCTTTTAATACCGATGGAAACGCCTCATTTTTAGGTTTCATTCTTTCACATGCATCTAGATTTTTAATCGGTACAATTACAGTCCAATTCCCCGTACTTCCATATACAATCGGTAAACTTACATCTAAATCATTTACGTCCAAACCGATACTATGAGCTAATTCTTCTTTTGAACCTGCAAAATCTTTAAACTGAGATGCTGCCTGCCTCATTTTAATAAAGGTTTCTCCATTTTCATTTGCACCTATTTGTATCGGTAAAATCCCTGCCTTCGTTTCAATCGTAAGGTTTGTTTTTTCTTCTAATAAACCTCTTTCACGCAAGGCATATATTGTCCCAACTGTACCATGACCACATAAATCCATTTCAGAACCAGGTGTAAAATAGCGCATTCTTATATCTGCTACTTCTGAGGAAAGAACGAAAGATGTTTCATTAAATCCAATCTTTTCAGCAATACGCTGCATTTCCTCTTCCGTTAATCCATCCGCCTCTAATACAATACCTGCTGGATTTCCCATATTTGGTTGATTCGTAAATGCGTCGTAATGAAATACGTTTATAGTCTTCATTTTTTTATCCCCTAATCTTCTTCTAATTTCCCAATTGTTATTACATACAGCAAACCACTTCATACTCTTCACTAAAATCCAAATAGATTTTGAATACTTGTAAGATTGTACTTTACCACTTCAATTCCCCTACACCCGGCTCAATAAACTTCCCTGACACATCCTCATTTGAATCTATTACCCAATTATATATATTTTGTGCTCCATCAGCAGGAGTCATATTCGCATCAAAAGCACCAATGTCAGTCTTTAACTTCCCAGGGTGAATTGCAGTTACACCAATTCCTTCATTCTCAAACTCCTGTTGTAAACAGAGCGTTAACATATTTTGTGCAGCTTTTGCGATCCGATATGAATATGAGAACTGCCCTTGTGGAAATTCTTTTCCGGCCATTTTATGTAATGAACCTAAACGAGAGGATACATTTATTATTCTTGGTTGACTCGACTTAGTTAAAGCCACATATGTACCTTTTACAGCTCGAATAACTCCTAAGCAATGAACATTAAATAGTTCCATTAACTCTTCAAAATTTGTACGTAAAATCTCGGTTTCCTTTCCAGTAATTCCAGCGTTATTTATAACTAAATCAATATACTCTGTATATTCCCCCAGCTGGTTCTTAATTTGCTCAGTGCTCTCATCAGTCGATAAATCTGCTAATATAGGAAAACATCTAGAACTAAACATTTTCTTCAATTTCATTACCGAAACCTCAGTTCTAACTAACGGATAAACAACATGTCCATTTTCATGAAATACTTTTACTAACTCTAGCCCTAATCCACGATTTCCACCTGTAATAAGTACCCTCATCTGTCCATCTCCTTATTTTTATAATAAATAAGAAAATCTGCCCACTTACCATTCCCCATAGAAAATGCCTCTCTTATACATTCAAATGAAAAACCAGCTCTTTCTGCAAGACGAACGGATGGCTCATTATCGATATGTATATGTAATTCAATTCTATGAAATTGAAGGCTATTAAAAAATAACGGCAGCGCAGCTATTACACTTTCTACTCCGTATCCATTTTTCCAATATTGATTATGAATAGAGTAGCCCATCATTGCCCATTGATAGTCCATACGTAAAATTTTTATAAGTTCTAGCTTTCCAATATTGGCGCCATCTTCTTTCTGAAAAATACCTAGAACGTACATTTCATCCCGTCTTGCCGCCTCATCAAATCCTCTTATCCATTCCGTGAACCATTCTTTTGTTGAAGACGACATGTCATGATAGCCATCATCGTATTTATATTGAGATGGTAACCTCTTATTGAATCCATCTAACCAACTTTCATAATCCTCTTTTTGAAATGGACGAATAATAAGCCTCTCTGTCTCTACTTGTAATAGTGGCAGCTTCATTTATATCTCTTCCTTTAATTATTAATTGAATATTCTTTATTATCTTACACAAAATACAAATTCTAGTAAATTATTATGTTTTTTATAAACAAAAATCCAGTTATGCTTTATACATAACTGGATTCTTTATTATTTAATAACCTTTTATTTTACAAGAAAAACATCCCTTAATTCCCTCTTCAACACTTTCCCTAAAGCGTTTTTCGGTAATTCGTCCATAAATACAACTTCTGGTATTTTATAACTTGCTAGTTTTTCTTTACAATGCTGAATAATCTCTTCTTCTGTTAAAGACGTTTGAATGTCCTTTACAATGTAAGCTGTTGGAACCTCCCCCCAAAAGTCATTTGGAATCCCAACTACTGCAACTTCTAAAACGCCATTTATTTCATGAATTACATCTTCTACTTGATCTGGATATACGTTGTCACCACCGCGTACGATAACGTCTTTATATCTTCCCATAATATGTAGAAATCCATCATCATCTATCATACCGGCATCACCCATGTTAAACCAATTATCTTTTACTACCTTCTTTGTTGCCTCTTCATTATTCCAATATCCTTTAAACATGTACGGGCTTTTCACGTGAATTTCTCCAACTTCATTTGTTGTTAGCTCATCACCTGTTTCTGGATGAACAATTTTCAGCTCTACATGTTTCAGGGTCTTCCCTACAGAAGACATTTTTTCTTTTCCCATATTTGGATGCCAAGAAGTTACTACCCAACCTTCTGTACTACCATAACCTTGCACCATATAAATGCCTTTTTCCATATATTTTTGAATGAGTGTTTCTGGCACTTTTGTACCACCACTTTGCGCTACTTTAAAGGCCGAAATGTTGCGCTCTTTTTTATCTAATTCATCAAGCATGTAACTATAAACAGCTGGGAACGCAAGCATCGTCGTAATTTTCTCTTCTTCAATCTTATCCCAAATAAGAGTAGGGTTCGAATCAGCTAAAAAGACCATCGTAACGCCATGATAAATACAATTTAAAATAGAAAGCACACCACTCATATGAAACAATGGGTGCACTGATAAAAAGCGTTCACCTGCTGGGATTTCTCTTTGCCCCGCAATTTCAGTAAAATAATGGTGTAAGTTTTTATGACCAATTACACATGCTTTTGCCTGTCCAGTCGTTCCTGAAGTAAATAAGTAAATGGCATCATCATCTTCATGAACTTCCACATTCGGCTCTGTTGTTGGCTGTTCCTTTAATTTTAATTCAAATGAGCCAAATCCTTCTTTTGTCGTCTCAATTACATAAGGAATTTCTTTAACTGCATCAATCTTTAATACAACTTCACTAAATTCATCATCAATAACTAATACTTTTAATCTCGCTTCTTTTACAATCGATTCTAATTCATAAGCAGTAAGCTGATGATTAAGCGGAATAAATACCGCTCCAATTTTTAAGCTTGCCATCATAACGCTTGGAAACGGATGATTATTTTTGCATAGAATTCCTATACGATCCCCTCTTTTCACGCCGGTATGTAACAAATAATGTGCAAGCTGATTTACTCGTTCATTATACTGCTGAAACGAATACCTTTTCTCTCCACCGATAAGCGCTTCCAAATTTGGTGACTGCATTGCTCTTTTTTGTAATAATTGTCGCATCGTTCTCAAGTAAAACTCCCCTTTATATATGTTAGGTTTTTTATTTTACCAGATTAACTATTAATTTACTAAAGATTAAACTTAGTGAATATAAAATCAATAAAAATAGCCATCTACTTAACAAGTAAATGGCTATTTCCTCTTATATATTAGTATATTGCTTATTCATCACATATCGTACATACTCAGGTGCACTTTTATTAATCTCTTCATCACTTAGTTTATATTCTGCACCATATAAATAAAATGAAGGTATAAATTTCATGTCTGTATATAAGCAAGTAGCTTGAAATGGTTTCGTCAACTCATCCATCGTAATTCCGCTATTTTCATAGTCTTTTTCTAATCCACCTATAGAAATAGCTAGACCAAATTCTTTCCCCTTCACTTTATCTCCTTTTGATCCGTACGCAAATCCATATGTTAATACATCGTCAAACCATTTTTTCAATAATGGCGGTGAGCTGTACCAGTAGAGCGGGAATTGAAATATATATCTGTCGTGTTCTACTAACTGCTTTTGCTCTTCTTCAATATTAAACTCCCAATTCGGTGCCACTTTATATAATTCATGCACCGTTATTTCATCCGAATGTTTCTCAAGTTCTTCAATCCATCTTTTATTAATTTTTGATTTTTCAATATCAGGGTGTGCTACAATTACAAGTGTTCTCATCATTTTCCATCCCCTTTTTAAATTATTCAATCCTTTACGTATTAGTATGAGTGAGTCACATATAATTGAAAAGTACGTACTTTAAAGTGCTATAGGAACCTTAAAGTACCTTTGGAGGTGTTATATGAATCAAAATGATGATTGCCCAATTACAACGACACTCGATGTAATCGGCGGAAAATGGAAAGTTCATATTTTATGTGTTTTGATGGATGGAAAAATGCGAACAAATGAAATCCGACGAGAAATCCCAAATATTACACAAAAAGTTCTTACACAACAACTTCGGCAACTTGAAGCTGACGGGATTATCCATCGTACTGTATATCAAGAAGTACCACCAAAGGTTGAATACACAATAAGTGAATATGGAAAATCTTTAATGCAAATTATGGATGAACTATGTGAATGGGGAAAAGATCATCAAATCAAAAGATTACATGACTAAAAAAACCTACCAGATTCTTTACATACTAGTGGGAATGGCACACACTATCAAGCTAACAAAAAGACCCTAATAAGAAAACTTTCATTTTTATAATCTATTTAAACTTTAGCTTGATAGTGATACGGCAAGACCCAAATAAAGAAATGTATTAAACAAATTAAACAACAACACATACGACTAATGTTAATAAGAAAATTATAGTCGCTGAATTACTTACTTAATTTTGAAATCTAAACAGTTACCCTTTAAGCCAAGCTTAATAATATCGCTTTTGTACGATTGTCCGTTACTTCATAAAAAATTTCTAATCCTTTTCGAGTACCTGTAACGATTTTAGCAGCTCTTAGTTTGGATAAATGTTGACTAATTGTACTTTGAGGCATTTGTAATGTTTCATACATCGTTGTTACATTAGTAGGGCCTTTTGTAATCATTATTTCTACTAAAGATAAACGGACAGGATGCGCCAATACCTTCAATACTTCAGTAATCTCTTCATACATTTCTTTTTTTTCTTTCATATTTCTTTCTCCCCTTTTATATAAACATTAATGATATCCATATATATAATTCGAACGGATATATGATTTTATGTCCGTCATTTTAAAAAATATTAAGAAATCCCTTCAGATGGAAGGAATCCCACTGTTCAATATTCTATAGATTTTTCTTTCACTCGATATTATGTGGTAGGAGCTTTCCTTACTAAGACCCTCTACCATTGTTCTATTGCTGTTGCCCATTATTCCCTTGAGACCCTCTACCGTTGTTTTCTTGCTGATTCCCATTATTTTCTTTTTGAGAACCTCTACCGTTGTTCTCTTGCTGGTGTCCATTATTTCCTTGCTGAGATTCTCTACCGTTATTCTCTTGCTGGTGTCCATTATTTCCTTGCTGAGATCCTCTACCGTTGTTTTCTTGCTGATGCCCATTATTCCCTTGCGATCCTCTACCGTTGTTTTCTTGCTGATGCCCATTATTTCCTTGCTGAGATCCTCTACCGTTGTTTTCTTGCTGGTGCCCATTATTTCCTTGCTGAGATCCTCTACCGTTGTTTTCTTGCTGGTGCCCATTATTTCTTTGCTGAGATCCTCTACCGTTGTTTTCTTGCTGGTGTCCATTATTTCCTTGTTGAGATCCTCTACCGTTGTTTTCTTGCTGGTGCCCATTATTTCCTTGCTGAGACCCTCTACCGTTATTCTCTTGCTTCTCGTATCTTTCTTCTTTTGCAGGAGACGCATCCGATGATACATCAGGAGATGACTTTGGTTGCTCTTGATTAGACGGCGGCGCAGGAGGAGTAAACGATTTCTGCTTCTCATTCTCTTGCTTTACATAAACACCTGTGCCAACTTCTGCTTTCATGGCATTCTCCCGTATTTGCATCGTACTGCTTTGATATTCGACTGTAATATGTTTTATCTCATACTCTTTCTTCAATTCCTGTATAGCATTTTCCAACTGTGGTTCTAGCGACTTGTCCTTTGTAACAGCTGTTAACATAACTTGCTTATCATTCGTTAAGTACATATCCTCTTGACTCTGCTTTATAATAGTACGTATTACGTCTTGCAGGTGTTTATTTTTCCATCGTTTCATTTCTTTTAAAATACGCCTTCCATCATCATTACAAGCTCGCAAATCTATAACACGAAGATCCTTTGTTACGCTCACCTCTAAACTTGGATTTATATCCACTGAAACATAAGCAAATACTTTTTCTTCCGGTTGGTTGTAGAAAAACAGCAACACACATAGAAAACAAGTAACAAGTAATGATGCAGGCTTTAAAAAAGAAGAGATTGAAAAACGCGGTGCTCTTTGCTCTTGTTCGTTAAACGAGATCTCCTCTCCAATCATGTAAGAGTGTATTTTTCTTTTAAACGTAATAAACTCTCCATTTGGAGTTAAAACGACTACGTTATGTTTTTTTATATCCATCACAATTCCTTTATTCATCATGCTTCTCCCCTCTTATGTAATCCAGAATATATGTATAGTTGTTTGCAAAAATAATACACATTGCAATAATGTATTTTCTATGCCGTTCCAACGTTTTACGACTTACCCTAACAAGCGGTTCAATATGTTTAAGGGGTAATTTTTTCTTTCGAAACAGCTCTTCCATCATTTCCTCATCTTTTATAATAATCTTCACAATTTCTATTAGATGCTCACGCGTATCACGATGCTTAGGAGATTCCTTAACAAGCTCTGAAAACGTGATTTTAAACTCAGCTAGTACACTTTGAAAATGAAGAATTTCCTCCTTACGGTTACTATTTTCCATCTCTTTCATATACTCCGTAAGCGACACTTGCATTTCTAACATTTCCTCTTGCTTATCTTCTTTTAAAAAGACAAGATTATACTTAGACTCCTTGCGTATATAGTCAATTACATCTCTTTTTATAAGAAGATCAGCAAACGCTAGAAAAGATTTTCCTTTTTTATATGAATACTGTTCAATTGCTTCGTTAAATGCAAATAACCCAATGCTATATTCATCATCCTGCTCTGTAATATATCGGCGGCAGACAGACGATATTGATTTTCTAATAAACGGCTGATACTGTACGATAAAAGCTTCCTTATCTCCACCGTTGTTTTGTATGTTAAATACGATATCTTCTATTTTCGTTTTTTTTAAGAATTTCATTACTAAACTCAACACTAGTAATCTCCCTGCCTCCTTCTGCTTCAAATAGCAAAATGGTCACTAAACAAGTGACCATTTAACCACATTTTCTTAGTACTTTTCTTTGGGCTTATCTACTTGCTGTTGCTCATATTTTTCGAGGCCGACTTTTTTATATGACTATTTTTTCCACTTGTACTAAAGTGAAGTCCGTATGTAGTACTGCTTTCTTTTGCAATATCACTTGTTCTTCTTGCTCTTTTCTATTTTAGCTGCAATCTTTGAATAACTCTTCGCTATATTTTTGGTAATTTTAGCTTTTTCTTTCATTTGTTTTCTTCTACTTATATATATTCGAAGGAATAAATGATTTTATGGGGGTCAAAAAAATATTTATTATAAAATAGTTATTCTTTCAAAAATAAAAACCATCAATTGGAAGAAACTCGTTATAACTCCTCCTTATGGTAATTCCTTTGTAAACCTTTTTATTTAAATGTATAATTGTATTAAAAGTCTAAAATTTCAGAATAGGAGGGCGGCGTCATGAAAAGTTTTGGTACGTTAGTAATCTCTACCGTCATTTCAGCAGGCTTAGTATATTATAATATTGATTCCTTTTATAATAAATTTACATCCGGGAATACATATTACTGGGTGAACGGTATCCTAGCTGCTGGATTCCTTATATCCTTAATTATCAACATAAAAGATATCATCAAGAAAAACTACACAACTTCTGAATCGAATTAAGGAGCCTATTATGGTTCCTTTTTCTATGCAAAATAAAAAGCAGCGCATTCGCTACTTTGAATTCTTCTTATCCCCAAATGAAATGATATATATATTCTCCCGTTACACGTTCATTAATTCCAGCAATCCTAGCGAATCTCATTAAGTCCGCCCCTTGAAGAAAATACACCGAAATCGTAACTGGTACTTGTGACCACATGAATTGATAAAGCTCATTCACTCTCTGATTCGTCGAAACGATTAAATCATTTACTGGTCCATGATTCCATGAAGAGGTTTGAACTGAAGTGAAGTGAACGGAAGGTCTTTCCCATTAACCACTATTCTTGCCACACTTTGAGTTATGTCCACAGCAATCACCCCCACCATTATAAAAATTAGACCTGTTTCTATACTCATATTCTTGATTAATAATAAATGTTTAAGGCAAACCCCTATTTTTATTTCTACTCAAGAACAATTTATTTGATAAAATAAAAAAGCAGCGCATTCGCTACTTTAAAATCTACATAACTGCCTTTTCTTTTGCTCTCTCATAAAGAACTGTACGACTTACACCAGTAACTTCACATATCTTCTTGACTGTAAACTTGTTTTCCTTTCGGTTTGCGAGCAAATTTAAAGCATGTTCCATATTAGGATTATCATCATCGTACTTCTTAGGGCACCCTTTATAAACACCACGCTCTTTAGCTAGTTCAATACCTTCTCGTTGCCGCATTCGAATTAGATCACGTTCTAGCTGATTAACACCAGCCATTACAGTGAGTAGAAAAGTGCTGTATGGATTATCGCTTGTAGTATCAAGCCAATTGTCTTTTAACGACTTAATAGAAGCGCCTTTTTCTTTAATTGTTTCTATAAGTTTAAATAAGTCTTGTGTACTTCTGGTAATACGTGCTAATTCAGTTACTACAATTACATCACCTTCACGCAGATTGTCTAACATACGTAATAACTCAGGTCTGTCTGTTGTAGCCCCGCTAACTTTTTCTTCAAACACATAATCACATCCATAATCACTCAATTGTTTGAGTTGCCTTGCTAAGTTCTGATCTTGTGTCGATGCACGAGCATATCCAAGAATCATTCTATTTCTCCCCTTTGTCCGTTTAAGTGTCCGTAAATTAACTATAGCTTAATAACAGCATTTAATTTCCGTACATGTAAACCGAACATTAAGAGAGTTGTAAAATAAGCATTTAAAATATTTCTAAATTGTGAACGGGTGCAATTCTAAATAAGTACACCCATATCGGACGTTTTATCCTCTATTTTCGTTCGTTGTGTTCGTTTGTTTTGTTATCTTTCCTTAACAAAAAATCAGACCAGAAAATCCATGTACCAAAAAAGAGCGCTTTTCTTCAAAGCACTCTCCAATAGGAATTTACCATTCTCGACGCTTATCACAATCACAGTCACGATCATGATTACGTTTACGACGACATTCATCACAATCACAGTCGCGGTCACGTCTACAACGACGGTCATCACAATCTCTGCAATGTCTGAAATTACAATTACATCCCATAAATATGATTACCTCCTCTTAACTTTAAGATTCATCATATTCTATGCTAAAAAACAAAAACAGCTTGTTTACTAGTCTACTTTCTGCATTTTAAAGTAATAATGTTATTATCTAATCTTTAAGTTTCAAATCTATTTCACCCCTTATCTTTCCTTAACAACAAACAAGACGCCACCCAGATCACGGTAGCGCCTACGATAATTGCTATACACTTAATCAAACTCATTTATCCTCACACTATTTATTTCTTTGCTTCCATACCCCATTCTCTTTACGATAAGTATTCTTTCCATTCATGAAGTCAGCTGTATTACCAGGAATGCTATATTTCTTATTCTTTTTCTTAGCCTTCTTCCTCAGCCTTTTTTCTTCTTGAATAGCTTGCAAATCCGCCTTCCATTGTTTCAACAAATCCTTTTCACGTCGCATCGAATTTGTACCCCTTGGATTAAAATGTGAACCAAATAATTAGATTCTTCCTATTTATATACTCATTTAAACCAAATGTCCATTTTGTTCAAATTCACGTTTAATGTGTACTAATTTATGTTTTTTCTTCTAAATAGACCAACGATATATTATAATCCTCTATATACCCAAGGAGGTTTACCATGCTTAATTTTCATAAAACATTCCCCATCTTAAGATTCTTTTGGTTTTTATACGGTTTCATTGGCCTCATCTTTTTATTACTATTCCTTAGCGTGTCGTAACAGCGCTTATAAATATATGTTTAATGTATAATTTCTATATAACAAAGAAAAAAGCATCCATTTCACATTCGCTTTGGTTCATCATACGGACTGATAGGGCCTTGTAATCTCGCAATACCTTCACTACTGCTTTTTGTATTAACTTATATTCCTCGTTATTTATTTCTGGAAAGAATGATAATTGCTCCATCTGTAATCCCCCTATTTCGAATTTTGGTTTTTATATTCACATCAGGTGCGTGAAATTTTACTATCTCTTTGTTGAATAAAGGAAACGTGCATAGAGAGTAGCCCCCACCATCCACTCTGCATGGTTTCGCTATCCATTAAGCCTTTAATAATTTACGTTTCTTGCTGGTCATCTTCTCTTTTGCTGCTTCAATGTTATTTGCTACCTTTTGATGATCCTGATCAAATTGAATCATGCCATCAAACATAACTGGAGCTACTGCTTCATCGACATATTGTAAGTAATCCACTGGCGCTCGTTCCGTCTGTTCTACTAAGTACCCGTAAATATTAAAAGCTGCTCTTGGTATCGACTTCTTGCCTTTTGGCTGCTATGACATCCTTACGTAAGATTGGATGACTGATAGTGGTACAACAAATACTGACTTGTCCTTACTGAACTCAATAAGAAAGAAACAAATCGCTCCCATATTCTCCGCTTTCTCCAGGTAATCCAATTGGTGCTGCGCAATGTTCTTTAAATCAAATCGTGTAGGATTTTCTGTAGACTTCGCTTCAAATGCTATAGCCCGTCCCTTATACACGCCGTCATAGTCTACTGTACTCTTAGCTTCATAGAATCCATTTAGCACACGGCCACCTTTACTCTTTAACACCTTCACAGGAGTCGGACGTTTGTTTATAAGCGCCACTCCCCCTCTTTGATACATTTCATTCGCTAGATTGATAAGCATTTCAAATGCCATCCCACAGTTTCCGAGTCCCATTGTTACTCCTCGCTTTCTATTAAAAGGATTATTTTGTTAAAAAAGTGATTCTAATTTATAACCTCTATCTTTTTCTTTTATTTCCCATTAAAATTGAGTAAAACTATTTTGATAACATAGGAGAAAGCTATGAAGCATAACCTCAATCTATGGTCCTTTATATGCTCTTTGATTTGCGTTGGACTATTCCGTTTATATTTTGAAATTCCACTTGAATTATTCAAATTTTTCACGGATTCATTACACATTCACCCTTTATTTATATTACTAGTTTTAACAATAGGAACTTTTTTTGCTGGCATTATAGGATTTTCTAAGATGAATAATTGGATTGCGATGCTTAGGAGTGTAGCAACAGTCTTACTAACATTGTTATTATCAGTGTTTTTAACACTAACTTTGATTGTGGGTTATGCATTAAGTTAAACGTAGTTTTTTATGAGTAAAACTAAATATTCCGTCAATAATATAGACGACATTAGATTTTTCTCCTTGTTCCCCTTGGAGATGAGCAGTTAGTTTTTGCTAACTGCTCTTTTATTTATAACAAAGATAAGATTCTTTAGAATGATTCTTCTTTATTTTTCAATATAAGGAGCCTTGGATTTTCATTAACACTCCTGTAGTATATGAACAAAGAGTAAGGTAAGAGTTACTCTTTGCCATTTTAGGAAGGTCCTGATGGAGACAACGGGGCCTTTTTACATATAGAGATAGTTTTGTTTAATTTTTCACCATTAACCACAAAAACATCTTATAATCGTTATATACTAAATTAATTAATGGATTAGGAGTAGATCAAATGCCAGTTACACTAGAACTTATTCTTTTCATTCTTCTAGCAATTAGTGCTGTTGGCTATTTAGTAAAAGAATTTCAAAAAACTAGGAAAAGAACACTTGGAATTTCACTAGAATTCTTGGTTCTTTTCTGGTCAATATGGAGAATATCGACTATCATAATCTGATTTGTAAAACATGAATTCCTTCGAATAAAAATCAATATTATGTCCATAATGTTGATAGGCTGTATGCCAAAATCCATTTAGTTTTCTCTGTATCTCCTTGTATTGAGCAGTTAGTTTTTGCTAGCTGCTCTTTTATTTATGAAAAAAGATAAAGTTTTTTATAATGATTCTTCTTTATTTCTCAATATAAGCAGTCCTGGATTTTCGTTAACAATCTTATAGTATATAAACAAAGAGTAAGGTAAGAGTTACTCTTTTCCATTTTAGGAAAGGTTCTATTGGAAACAGCGGAACCTTTTTTCGTGATTTAAAGGTACTAAGACAAAATGAAATATTTACCACGAAGGTAATTGTTAAATATTTTACGCTTATACAGTATAATGGGATAGTTATTGTGTATTGGCATTAAGAGGAGCGTCCTGATTAAGCGCTTCTCTTTTTTTATAAAATAGCTCCAAATTAATTGGACACATTTACCAGTTTATTCAGCACAAATATCATGTTAAAATCCCTTGTGAATACGACATAACTCAACTTGGTGAAGCCCTGTAATATTTCCTGTAGGGCTTCTTTTTTTACAAGCAGTTATTTCATTACGCTGACTACCTTGTTGTGCAGTTGCGATAGGTAAGACTTTGAAGTTATCTCCATCTTTTCCCCCGCTTAACACTGTACGTGCGACTTTCATCGCATACAGCACCCCATCTTATTCTTCTATACTAAAGCAACTAGATTACAAACAATGTTGTACTCACCAACGTATTAATTCCCCTTTCTTACGAAAGGTCACATCATCTTACTCGATCCTGTGAGTTACATCTAATTGATTTAGTTTTCAAAGAACAAGACTAGGGACTATCCCTCCACATTTATTACATGCTTCTTCGGTACTATGTCCCCACCTTCACAAGAATGAAGCAATTTCGGTTCGTTAGAACCTTATATGCACCTGTCTGCTAGTAGGCGTTGATGACAGTTTCTTGCTTACCACGTTCCAATTGACTTAGCTATACATATATCCTTAGGTGCTTGCTTTAAGCCTGTTATCTTTACACCCTCATCGTTAGATGTTCCGAATTTCATATCATTTACTCTTACTTTTCGGTAGATAACGTCGTCATTGACGACATACACATTTCTAATGTATTAAGCGTTTAGACCCGTACATTCGCAAGTTCGCCAGTCCATTTGGACATTCTCACCATAGATATTTTGTAGCATCCCGACCTATCCATCACCATATGATTTTTCACTTAGGTTTTGTTCAGCCGACTTCACCTAGCTTCATACAATTTGTGACTACTATCACGCCTTGCATGTAGGAGTATCAGATAAGTAGTTTCAGCTCAACCTGACGGCTTTCATTCCTACTTTCAGTCAATCAGTTGTTGTTATCAAATTGATAACCCTCCTATTTCGTGTTTGCACACTTATGAGGAAACGTGTCGCACAAATAACGCTTTTGTCCACTTTTTTGATGCATTTATAAAACATTCATATGTTATCTTCAGTAAGTTCTATTTCCTTTCTACTTCTCTTTTCTTGTTCATATGCCAAGTTCTTTATTCATACACTAAAAATAATTAACATAACTGAATGGGGGCTAACTATGTCTTTTGCAAACATTATTAAACACGGACGCGTTCCCCACTTTAATTCTAACTTCCCTTTGATTTTATTTTGGAGTCAAAAAAGTGGCTGTACTTCTCTTGCACATTGGTTTTTTTATCAAATAAATTTATTTAAACAAGCCATAAAATACGATTCCTTCATCCATAATTATGAAAATGAAATATACAAAAACTCCTCGGACTACTTTATTGAACTAGCTTCAGCTTTACATACAAACGGAAAAGATACCTATAAATTAGTGAGAAACCCCTATACAAGAGCTGTAAGTTCATTCTTTTCACTAATTCCTCCCCCTTACATAGAAAACCCAGCATGGAATCCTATTCGGAATTTTTATTATGGTAATGAATTTTGTAATAAACCCATTTCATTTAAAATCTTTCTCTACTACTTAAAAGCGCAAATGACAGATTTAGAACAAGTAGATCCACATTTAATGCAGCAATATGAATCCGGTGAAGAGGAGTTTGTTACAAAGTATATCTACCTTGAAAATTTCTCTAACGAAATTGTGCGCTTAGAACAAATATATCAACTAAAAACTTCTCCTTTACACATACTAACCAAGTCATGGCATCATCAGAAGGGCAGGGCGATTTTTAGAGGTAATTTTGCAGATGCTGATATTACTGATCCTTTATTCCCACGCCTCCCAACATACGATAGTCTTTATGATCATGAAGCTATCCAATTAGTACAGGATATTTTTAATAAAGATTTCAGCACGTACAAATACCCATTAACTCCTTTAAAAAATAAGTGATTTTCTAATTGAGTTACCCTTTTTTTTTGGTGTAAGGTTTTTGGATGGGGTAAAGTGAGGAGCTAACCTTTTCTAATTTGAAACATTTACAACTAAATTTGCAATAAATTTCTCAATATAGATATACTTGTTATTTATAGTTTCAATATTCAAAATCAACAAAAAATAAATCGTGATAAAAATATGATGATTATCCCTTATGTTTACTCCTTGTACTAAAGATAAGATTGAATTCTCCGATCTTATCTTTTTTGTTTGTAGAAATTTAATGCAAAAAAACAGAATCCTTATAATAAGGATTCTGTAACAAGAAATGACAGATATATAGCAATAAAAAGAGTTACTTATATTATAATTTAAAAATGCAACAAACAAATTGAGAAAATTCAAAACAAATCGAATGTTGTTATATATTTAATTATCACATATGTTTCTCATGCAATTTTTGTTCAAAATGCCAATGTTATTTAAGACTTTCTCCACAATAACTGAATTAATTATCTTTAAACTGCAATTCTTCCGTAGAACCTTTCAGCGCTGTCGTAGATGAAGTTCCACCCGTAATCACTTGTGCTACTTCGTCAAAGTAACCTGTTCCGACTTCTCGTTGATGACGCATAGCAGAATAACCATGCTCTTCTGCAGCAAATTCGGCCTGTTGTAATTCAGAATACGCTGCTTTATAGACGCTTGCTAATTCGAACATACTCTGGTTTAACGAATGGAATCCTGCAAGTGTTACAAATTGGAGTTTGTAACACTTGCAGGATTCCATTTCTTTTTGAAAGTTTTCAATTGTTTTTTGATCTAATTTTTGTTTCCAATTAAACGACGGTGAACAGTTATATGCGAGTAACTTTCCTGGGTATCTTTCATGAATTGCTTCTGCAAAACGCTTCGCATCTTCTAAATTTGGTTCAGATGTTTCACACCAGATAAGATCTGCGTACGGTGCATATGCTAAGCCACGTGCAATTGCTTGATTGAGCCCCGCTTTTGTACGATAAAAACCTTCCGTTGTTCTTTCTCCTGTAATAAATTCTTGATCAATTGGATCAATGTCGCTCGTAATTAAATCTGCTGCATCTGTTCTTGCCACGATTACTGTCGGCACGCCCATAACATCCGCAGCTAAACGAGCAGAAATTAAATTACGTACCGCCGTTTGTGTCGGTAATAATACTTTTCCACCTAAATGTCCGCATTTCTTTTCTGAAGACAACTGATCTTCAAAATGTACACCTGCTGCACCTGCTTCAATCATTCCTTTCATTAATTCAAATACGTTTAATTGCCCACCAAAAACAGCTTCTGCATCTGCAACAATTGGTATGAAATAATCTATATCACTGCCACCTTCCATATGCTGAATTTGATCAGCACGTTGCAACGTTTGATTGATTCTTTTTACAACAGCGGGCACACTATTCACTGGATATAAACTTTGGTCTGGATACATATGTCCAGATAAATTGGCATCAGCAGCTACTTGCCAACCACTTACACAAATTGCTTTTAAACCTGCTTTCACTTGCTGCATTGCTTGATTTCCTGTTAATGCACCAAGCGCATTGATGTAGTCTTCTATATGAAGCGATTGCCAAAGTTTCTCTGCACCGTGGCGTGCTAGTGTATGTTCAATATCGATAGATCCTCGAAGACGAATAACATCTTCGGCACAATACGGGCGTTTTACCCCTTTCCAACGTTTATCTAACTCCCAATTTTCTTGTAATTGTTGAATTCTTTCGTTTTTCATTTCTTCCATCTCCTCGTATGTTATTTTTCAGTTATTCTTTCGAGTAACTATTGCACTAAATATTTTCTTGGCCGCCTGAGTATATTCCTGGATTATGAAGATAAGAATCAACGCTTTCTTTTATTTGTTCTTGGAAGAAAGAAAGATGCTAATATTTATTTTCCTGTTGAACAAATCCTATTTCTCTAGCTAATTTATCCAAGATATGTGATGACATATGTCGGGGGAATTTCTCAGTAAACAATTGTAGTTCATTTTGAATAGAAAGAGTCATAAAAAATGTTATGCTCTCTGTAGGAATATACAGAGAGCATAACATTTTTTCATTTTTGGGGAACAATGAGTTTCTTAACTTGATGGCAATGCGTCAGGACCCCAAATAGGGGTAGAGTCACATCGCTATTAAGCTAAGAAAATACAGCTACCCCCAGAACGAGATTTTGTGCTAATTTGTAATAAAAAAGCTAATTTTTTCGTTTTTGGGCTGATTTGTTTTCTTAAGTTGATGGGCATGTGGCAATGGCCCATATAACAACAATTAGTTACATTAGTATTTTATTCGTTGTTTTATTTCTTTAAAACGATCATGTATTAATTTCTTGATATCCGGGTGATCCTTATATAAGGTAACGGTATACATGATGGAAGATGCAAGAATAGTAGACCATATCAACCAATCTCCAGCATGAGAAAGAACTTTAATTACTTCACTCGTAAACTGTTCCTGTCCCGCATGAAATGTCGATATAAGCGAGTTAAGATTGAAAAACAATAAAATAACAATCCTGCCCAAAAGCATAATAATCCATCCGATAATATACGTATAGCCTCCAACACTACATAATTGATTATTATGATGAAAAACTTTCACCCTCTTAGCTTGCCAATAACCAACTATCGCTCCTAATATAAGCAAGCTAATTAATTCAATTGTAATAATATAGTCCAATCTATTTGGAAGACCCATATAAGTTCTGATTATAGCCATGATTGGTATACCAAGAAGATCGAAGCTAGCTACTTTCTTCGGGATAAGCTGCCTAATAATCAATACAATAACAACTACAAGAATAATAATGAAAACTTTATTCATGCGATTAATCCCTCTTTTTTTCTTTTAAATAATACTCAATAAGTTGATTTACTTTTTCTTCTGGATATGATTCTGGTGTTTGAAGGACATGAATTACTAGCCCATCAATAAATCCGTACAGTATCTCTAATTCAAATTCTCTATTGTGACCTAGTGTGACGTATCCTAGATCCCTCATTAAATCTAGAATTATTCCCATAAGATACCTCGTATGGTCATCCATTTTCTTCCGAAGTTCAATAAGTTCTGGAGAACTAAAGGATATACCCAGAAATGTAATCCAAACCTTCCCTTCCAACATTTCTTCTTTATTAGAAGGAATAATAAATTTCATTAATCTTCTAAGTGCTTCTTCTTTCGTTCCCTTAAATTCACTTGTACGAGTGTTTGCCCGTTCTTCCATTCGATTCAATACTAAATTCATTGCATAATGAATTAATTCATTTTTAGACGAAAAATGATGCTGAACAAGTCCAACCGAAATGTTTGCTTCGTCAGCGATTTGCTGTATAGAAGCTTTATCAATACCTTTTTCTAATATTACACGCCAAGTAGCAGTGGCTATCTGATTCTTCCTTTGTATTTAATCAACAATTTTAGGCACTCATATCCTCCTCCTTTTTTATAATATGATCATATTATTTTAGGTCTCACATTGCTATCAAGCTAACAAAACAAAATTCCCCTAAAATAAAAAATACGGTATTCCTACCGTATCCTCTAAAAAAAGAAACAGCATCTACTAGCATTTTTGAAAAAACGTTAGGTAAAAGTAAGAACATACAGTAGCTGGCTTTATTTTTAATATCATTCTTATTCTCCTTACAATCGTTTCAAAAAGATAGTAAATTTTTTCAAGAAGGCTTTTACTGTCGACGTTCAAAAGCAAGACGTACAGCAAGACCTGTCAAGACGCTTGCCATAAGCCAACGCTGCACTCGCAGCCACGTTGAGCGTGTACCAAACCATTTGGCAACTCTACTTGCTGTAAATACAATTAGGAGGTTAACTATAAAGCTAACCGTTATTTGCGTAAAGCCCAGAACTGCACCTTGTAGAAGCAACGATCCTTTCTCAGGATCTTCAAATTGAGGTAGAAGTGACACATACAAAATAGCAATCTTAGGATTCAGAAGATTCGTCATAAGTCCCATTAGAAATAATTTCCGCGGCGGCTCAATAGCAATAGTACGAGGTTCCATAATAGATGTAGCACCAGGCTTAATCGAATTCCATGCGAGCCAGAGCAAGTAAGCGGCACCTGCCCACTTAACTGCTTCATAGATAGCGGGAACAGCAAGGAAAAGGGCTGTAAGTCCGAACATCGTTGCGATTATATAGATTATGAAGCCAAGCATGATACCCAAAAGAGAAATGAATCCTGCCATACGCCCCTGCGTAATCGAGCGAGAAATGAGATAAATCATGTTAGGCCCAGGTGAACAAACCATGCTAAGTGAAACAATTGCAAAAGCTAGCACAGTACTAAAGCTGACCATGAATCTTCCCCCTTTATCTTACATAAATTTCTTATCGTTTATTTTATCAGAACGTAGTGTGTAGCAGACTGTAAATATTATTTACTTATGTAAAAAGGCTAACAATTCAAGATTGTTAGCCTTAATCGCGTCTTTTAAAAAATAACTCAATATAACAAATGAATGATTCCTCAACTTACACTATATTCTCCTTTTATTACAAAAAACGAACCTCGAATTGTTCCAGCAAGTTTAGACTTTTGCCTAGCAAACTTAAACTTCTCTGCTAACTCCTTTGGTATCTCCATTCCCTCAGAAAGCTTAAATCCAACAGCTCGCTTCTTCGGGTTATCCAGTGTATACATGACGTTAACCGCAAGACCATCCTCATAAAAGACATAGGCAAATTTAATATTTTCCACTTGAAAATACGATATTTCTAAAGGTTTGGCCGCAAACTCAATATCACGTTCTTCTTTCAAAATGCGATTCACATAATCAAGAGTCTCCCCGCTTTCATTAGCTGATACAACCGTAAATTCATACTTGTATTTGTTCATAAAGTAACGTGCTTCATGAGCACGTAAACCAGCAAGTGCTTCTGCTACAGGTGAAGACTCTAAGCCAGCTGTAGTTACATTTTTAAAATCAACGATACAGGACAATTCCACCCCTCCTTTAATCTCTTTACTTCCTAACAACTGGAATCCACATTTCACCAAATACTAAACCGTTTCGCTGCCCCATCTCAACCGTTGTATTTGGTCCACCAACATAAGCAAAATCATTTACTTCTGGTAAGACTTGACCAAAGGCAATGCCAGTAAGCTTATTACTTAGCTCCTCAGCTGTCTTGCCTTCCCCTTTAACTACTAAATATTCTCCCCTAGGAAACTGGATAACTCTAGATTCTTCTTGTATCGTTGCCTCTGTCATGACACCAGCATAATACATCATCTTGTTATTCACCGCTTCACTCACAGAAAAAATGTAATCATTTGTGGCTAAAGCTTTTAAAGTGTCCAGCCTTCCATCTTCTTTAACAGCTGACCAAAAGTCTTCCTTTTCTTTATTTATTCCAGCAAAGTCTGTGTATTCACTCTTAATTTCAGTTCCCATACCTAACACGATAAAGCTATCTTTTTCTTCTAGCGTATAATTTTTCATATTCAAAACCTTCCTCACTTTTAAATTAATCAAGTAATTTATCTTTTCTCTTGATGAGTTTATAATAACCTTAAATCATGTCAAAAAATGATACTGTTTAGGAGACCAACATGAAAAAAGTTGAACGAATTAATACCATCATGCGGTATATCAATAACCGCTCTCACTTTACAATTTCTGAAATCATACGAGAATTTAACATCTCTCGATCGACAGCTATTAGAGACATTAGAGAAATTGAAGCCATGGGGATGCCACTTGTCGCTGAAGTTGGAAGAGATGGGGGATATTCTGTTATGCATAACTCTATTCTGCCCGTTGTTCGCTTTACTGATAACGAGGTCAAAGCTCTTTTTATTGCCTTTATGGCCACAAGAAATCAACAACTTCCCTATCTAAAGAGTCGTCAGTCTTTAGCTGAAAAACTACTAGGACTCATCTCAGAAATCCAGCAGGATGACCTTGTTCTTTTAAATCAACTCTTACTTTTTGAAGGGACTAATCCCCACAATCCCGACTTACTTGAGCTTTCTGACCTCCCACACCCTATGTTAGAAAAACTCATCCAAATCCTTCTTTTGGATAGCCATTTATTGATCACCCTAAAAGAAGAGGCGGAAATCAAGTCTTATCCAATTTATCTACTGCACCTTTATCAAGAAAAAAGCCATTGGATAATTGAAGGCTTTGACGTAAAAGAGGAAAAGAAAAAGATGTTTCCTGTCGATTATCTCATCAATGTCGAACCCTATATGACAAAAAAGAGATTAAATAAAAAAAAGATTTTAGAAAAACTCAGTAAGAAAAACGAAGCAATCAACCTTGTACTTGAACTCGGTCCAAAAGCAATTGCCCAGTTCAAAAAATATCATCCTTTAAAAGTTTCAATTTCCTATACAAATCCTTACCAATCCACAGCCATTCTAAAGACTTTTATCAATGTTAACAATCTCGATGAATTAACAGAGATAACAAATTGGCTACTTTTCCTAGGTAAGGATATCAAAATGAAGGCAGTGCCTGAAGAAGTGTTAAAAGGCTTAAAAGAGAGATTATGTTTATACTGCCCATAAGCGGTGACCAGTTACCTCTATTTTCATAGCATATAGAGAAAACATTTTATTTACTACCGCTGCTCTTCTAGGAATAAAGCCAACACAAAAAAAGACATGAACTAATCTTTGTTCATGTCTTTTTATATTAGAGTTTAATTTCCGTTAAAATTCGAGTGTGGATTTATCTTATTCATAAGATCTTTCATTCTTTTTTCATATTCCACTATTTTGAACTAAAACCAGCAATAGTGAATTAGAATAATGACTTAATACTTGCTAAGACAGTAAGTATACCTACAACAATGACAAATACATTGCTCATTTTTCCTCTGTATTTAGCTAGTACTGGTACTTTACGGATCGCATACATTGGTAATAGACACAAGATAGCAGCCACTAACGGTCCGCTAAGGGCATCAATGATTCCAAGAATACTTGGATTTGCATAAGCAACATACCAACATGTTAATACGACAAAAGTAAGGATCACTGTCTTAATTGTTTTTTCTTCTAAATTTTTTCCGCGTGTTTTACCAAACTTCATAATCACGTCACGCATTACCTCATATGCTCCTATATAATGGCCAAGGAAAGACTTAGTTATAGCCACAAAAGCAATGATAGGAGCTGCAATAGTGATTACTGGTGAATTAAGCTCATTAGCAAGATACGATAGAATTGATAAGTTTTGTTCTTTTGCCATCATAAGATCTTTTGGAGTTAAACTTAGTGCACTACTCCAAACAAAGAACATAACTACTACGAAAGTCATGATATAACAAACTTTTTGTATTTGAGCACATTTGGCATCAGTAGCTTCTATTCCATAGGTAGCTCTCTGCTTTATAACAAATGACGAAATAAGAGGAGAATGATTAAATGAAAATACTATGATTGGTAGTATCATTAATATCACTCCAAAATACCCTGTTCCTGTTGAAGCAGTAGTAGCACTTGAGAAACTTAGCATTGACGTATTCCACTGTGGAATTAAAGATATTGAAATAAAAAGTAAAGAAGCAATAAACGGATATACTAGCATGCTCATTATCTTTACAATGATATCTTGACCAAAATTTAGTATAGCGATAAGACCGAGTACTAATACTAGCGATAAAATGGCCCTTGGAGGCTCCTGCATGTGCAATTGATGCACGATAAAACTACTTGCAGTATTTGTAAGTGCAACCGAATACATCAGCACGATCGTATAAATTGAAACGAAATAGACTATGTTAAAAATTATACTTGCCTTATTTCCGAAATACTCTCTTATTGTACCTGTAATCCCCTCATCGGCAGAATTAGAAGCGTATATCATTTTAGCAAGTGCCCTATGTGAATAATACATAACAGGAAAGGCAAGTATGGTAATTAACAGTAATGATAATAAACCACCTGAACCTGCATTAATAGGTAAAAAGAGTACGCCTGCTCCAATTGCCGTTCCAAAAAGGCTCAATGCCCAGGTAGTATCTTGTTTATGCCACTTTTTAGGATCTAGATAGTTCTCATTTTTCACTGCAGTATTTTCAGCTTGAAATTCTATTTTTTTTGCAGTATTCCCATTCATATAATAAATCCCCCTTGTATCCTATTCTTATGTCTCTCTTTAGGCTTAAGAATATAGACCATTCTTAAAAAATGAATCACCTACTAGGTGCGTCACATTGTAAACGATTCCACCTAAACCTGTTGCGAGGCATTTATCCTCCAACCCTATACTTCGTCAACATTGATGATATTGTGTACACCAGCTAATACGATGTCCGCTACTACTAAACTTTTTTGAATAAATTCCCCTTCTGGTCACACACCCTTCTGTAATTAATCGTTTCAGTCTGTCCAACTTTAAAATGTTTGATATTTTCTCCGTAGGTAATCTGTTACCTCTCGACGCCCTCATTATAACGTTTATATTTGCGAGTCTAATATTTTTTTATTTTTAGAAAGACTGAATAAACAGAATAATGAATAGATAATAAATCACAATTGGTATGTATCGATTGTGTCCATTGTTTGAAGCTGTATTAGTTAGTAAAAAGGGAAAAATAATACAGATATCATTTTTGTTATCACGTTGATTATATTGGGAACTCATTATAAAGATAGTTATATTCCCCTTTGCTGAAATATCTTATTTTAGACGTAAAAACTGTTATAATAAATAATCATTGTAGATATAAAGGAATAAATTAAGAAAACATAAAATCACACAACTGAATATTTATTACTATTTTCGAATTAATATGCATTTTTCAGAAAAAAAGAACTTCTTTACAGAGGAGCCACCACATCTTCTATAATGATTGACATGTTACGCCTTTTAAAAGGATAACACCATAAGTTTCCATTTACCATATGTAATATTTATTAAGTGTAGTTTTTTCTAAATATGCATAATTGCATATTTAGAAAAAGATAGTATACTTTCGTATTGTGTAATAAAAGGGGGATTTTATTTTGTTGGCTTGATAGCGATGTGGTTGTACCCCTTAAACTATAAACGTATTTTGTAAACGGGTTTATGCTGTTCAGAACTTTGCAACGGAACCGCTTCTTTCAGCAAATCCTGTGGAGATTTGTCTCGCATAATCTCCTGTCTTTCATGCTAAATGAATGTATAACAAAACTTGTCGAGCTGACCCGATTGTTGAACAAAGAAATAAGCTACAAAATAAATCTTCTGATTAAAGTTTTTACAAATTATCAATCTTTATTCTTAATGATCAGACTGATTTATAAATTATCGAACCTTATTTTAAACCCACAGTAGTTGGAGGAAGTTTGATGCTAACAAATGATACACCTCCTGAAATATCTGAAAGATAAAAAGTACCGGCATCCTTCCCATGAAGAATACAGGTACTTCTCATTTATCCCGCTATTTGTGGGCAGTAAGACTCCCACTGATTAAAGTTTCACTTTATCACCCATACAAAACCGCATGAAATACGCCTAACAGTAAGTATTGCTCTTGTATATAATCCTCATCATATACATTCATCTCGATGTAATACATATCTTCCTCGAGACGAATATTCCAATCTGCGATTACATAGCCCTTTTGTAATAACTTTCCAAGCCCAAGTGAAGTTTTGTGAACAACATATTCTTCTGTCTTATATGTAAAGGTAAATAAGAAATTTGCATCCAATAACTTTCCGTCACATACAATTATTTCATGCTCTGCATCATTATTATCGATGTACGTTACTAAAATCTTTCTTTGACGCTGCCTACTTATATCCTTTGCAATAACGCGAATATTGTCCTTACTATCCTTTATTTCATAAATGATATTGCTACCAACTTTTGGAATAAAGTCTAGCACTTTCATCAGCGCATTTTTATAATAGCCCCGTACTAAGCCTACTTGCTCGCTTCCATTGTAAACCTCTATTGGCTTCATGTCCGCTTTACTATCACACAGTCGTTTGTAAGAAAGCTGCATCATTCTCTCTCCTCTTAGGTACTGATCAAACGTCACAGGGTATTCTATCGCGCGCAGTTCCTTATTGAGCCCATACAAATAGCGTTGAACGCTCTCTACTAATGTTGTAGTAGATATACGCTCCTGAAGTTCAAATTGTTGCCAATTGGAAGAAACCCTCCACTGATTGTCCTCTTCATAGAAGAAACCAAGAATTACATCAGCACGGTCACTCGTTTCATAATTCATATGTACATTCTGCCCGTGTTGAATTTGTTCCATCCACTGTCCTAAATAAATGCCCAGCTCTGCGACCTTCATGCATGACTTTTGAAAAAATACTCTGTCACCCACACAAATCGTTAAATCCCCTTCGATAAAGCCATTTGCATAAGCAGCATACCGTGGCTCATCCTTCTGTGGAATATCCTTGTCTATTTCAAACGAAAACGTTAACATCCTTTACTCACCTCTAGTTGTTACACAGCTCACACCTGACATCGCATCACTCTGAGAAACTATGTATATACATATATTTAATTAACGCACTATAACGCGTGAATGCCCTTAGCATAGTAGCGCTATTTTTTCTTCGCGACTTCCCTCAAAACAATATACTCCCACCATCTCCATGGAAGTAATTTTTTCATCATAATAGCAAACTTTACCCCTTTTCCAATCGGATAACGGAGCGTAGTTTTTTTGCGATTGTAATAGAAACAATTGAAATGCATGTAATGAGTGTACATCTAATTGTTCAATTTGTATATGTTCCACAAGATGTAGTGCGGTAGCTGCTTCTAGTGCAAACACTTCACAACGTTTGTAAGTAACCATCTTAACTTAGATATACTGATACTAGTACTATAAAAAAGGATCCTGATTAGTCAGGACCCTATCTTCTCTTTTACAGAGGCATTTTGTACATTGATTTTATGACGATTAGAATTGCAGTCCACACATTATCTCTCCCCATTTAACTCTCTCAGGCTGATTTTTCTCAACGTCTAAAACTACTTACGTACCAACTGCGTAACCAGTAAGAATATCAATAACTAAGAAGCATGTGATTTAAATCCATTTTCCCACATATATTTTTCCGGAAAGTTTAGTTTCCATAGAGAACCGAACCGATGGTGCACTTACCCTAACTGACGTTTAAATGCTTTACCAGCGAAGATGTAAGCGATAGCCATAATGCCCACACACCAAGCAAGTGCAATCCAAATATCGTTGCCAACAGTCCCTTCATATAGTAGGGCACGAATTGCATTCACGATTGAAGTCACAGGCTGGTTCTCAGCGAATACACGAACAATTTTTGGCATAGTTTCGGTAGGAACAAAGGCCGAACTAATAAAGGGCAGAAAAATTAATGGGTACGAATAGGCTGTCGCCCCTTCCATAGACTTCGCTGTCAAACCGGGAATGACAGCCAGCCATGTCAGTGCCAACGTAAACATCCCAAGTATTCCAGCTACCGCAATCCAATCTAGAATATTGGCACTAGAACGGAAGCCCATTAAAAGCGCAACCAGGATAACCACCACGATAGTAAGCGCATTAGCAACGAGTGAGGTTAATACGTGAGCCCACAATACCGACGAGCGCTTGATGGGCATCGTAATGAAGCGTGCCATCAGTCCGCTCTTTACATCCGTAAACAACCGCACGGATGTGTAAGCGACACCGGATGCGATAGCCATCAGCAAAATTCCCGGCAATAAATAATTGACGTAGTTGTCCGTTCCTGTCTTTATGGCGCCGCCAAATACGTAGACAAACAACAGCATCATCATAATCGGTGTAATCGCTACCGTAATAATCGTATCCGGACTGCGCATGATGTTGCGCATTAAGCGCCCTAGTAATACCCCTGTTTTGCTTTTCATTTACATCTCCTCCTTTTTGCCGATGATCGCAAGGAAAATTTCTTCCAATGTCGGCTGCTTCTCGATATACTCCACTTTTGCTGGTGGAAACATCTCTTTCAGTTCAGTAAGAGTACCAGTCGTAATGATTTTTCCGCCATGCAAGATCGCAATACGATCCGCTAGTTGTTCTGCTTCCTCCAAATACTGAGTCGTCAGCAAGATCGTTGTGCCGCCGCCAGCAAGTTCCTTGACTGTATCCCACACTTCAATCCGCGCTTCAGGGTCAAGCCCTGTCGTTGGTTCGTCGAGAAAAATGACTGCTGGTGTCCCGATCAAGCTCATGGCAATATCAAGCCGGCGCTTCATCCCGCCTGAATACTGATCTGCCCTCTGGTTGGCTGCATCTGTCAGGCTAAATCTTGCAAGCAAATTGTCAGCAACTTGGGCGGGATTGGAAACTCCACGTAACTTGGCGATCATTATCAAGTTTTCTCTCCCAGTAAGCATGCCGTCTAAAGCTGCGAACTGTCCTGTCAGGCTGATACTTTGACGAACATGATCCGGTTGACGTTGGACGTCAAAACCGCAAATACCTACTTCACCACCATCTTGCTTCATCAGCGTCGAAAGGATATTGACCGTCGTCGTCTTGCCAGCTCCATTTGAGCCCAGCAGCGCGAAAATTTCGCCACGCTGCACCGCAAAATCCACCCCTTTTAACACTTCCTTATCTTTAAAGGATTTTTTTAACCCTTTTACAGAAATCACTGTGTTGCTCATGCTTTTTTCCTCCTTAAAAAATGTTTTGTAAAGCTAGACTGCCTACACTCCTCTATTTAGTATTACTGATAATCTGTATTACTTAGTACTGATTTAAAAATATAACTGAATAGCGATGGTGGCAATTCACATTTGTAACCAGCTAATCAGTCGGTATTACCTTTTGCATTTATTTTTTTCTCAATTGCTTCATGATACTTTCATTCAAATCTTCACGATACTTGGAGACATAAGTTTTAGCGTTTGCCACTAGTTCGTCAGCAAAAGATGCCACGTCCTCCCCAGTGATTTCCAGCACTTGTCTGCCTTCCGCCGCACCGGCTTCAAACAAATCGATTAATTCATACTGTATGTGTAGCATATCCATCCCGTTACCAGCTGAGAAATTCCACATGTAGTTTTGAATTTTCTTAAACACAAACTGATAGTCCTCTGGCAGAGCTCCAACCCGTGCCATCATCATTTTGTACTCTTTTTTATCACCAATTAATTTTTTGAACATTTCCATCATATTATTTTTCCTCCTTTTTTATAAAGCAGAACAAGAAACTCCCGAAATATCGGCCGAATATTTTATATTATGAGGCTAGTTTGACTTCAAGACGTTAATTTTTGAAGATACAAAATCCCATTTTTTCCAAAACAATTCAAGCTCCTGACGGCCATCCTCATTTAGTGAATAAAACTTACGAGGCGGTCCCATATCTGATGGTTTCTTTTCAATATTCACAAGCTTTTTCTTTTCTAATCGTACGAGGATGGTATAAACTGTCCCTTCCACGACTTCGGTAAACCCAAGATCATTCAAGTGACGGGTAATCTCATAGCCATACGTTTCACGGCGACTGATGATTTCTAGTACACACCCTTCCAGTGAACCTTTCAGCATTTCAGTTAAATTTTCCATATTCTGATCCTCCTCTACCCCCTATTCTGTCTGACTTATATTCAGTATCACAGAGTACTAAGGCGAATTTTTACTGAATAGCTTCTGAGTATAACCACACTATTCAGTATTACTTATTACAACTACATTGTATGACTAAGTAGAGATAGATGTCAACTGATTTTCAAAATTTTTCTAAAATCCGCTATTACCTATTGTTTACTGAATATATTTTGAGAAACAGCACTATTCAGTATTGCTTATTACAAGTACATTGTATGACTAAGTAGTTGTAAATGTCAACTCGATTTTTATATTTTTCGAAAATCAACTATTACCTATTAGTTACAGCCGATTTTCTTTTTGAAGAAATTTCGTCACATACCTATCCCGCCTAGAAAAGAAAATACCCCAAAACAAAAATTCTACATTTTTGTTGTGGGGCGCTATAGGCTAGCTCTTCTTCTTAATAAGACAATAAGACAGATCATCCTTTCGTTACGATAACATCATATCCATATCTTCTGCTGCAGTTGTAATCAGTTTTAAACCGAATGTTTCTTGTAATACCTCAAGCACACCAGGCGAAATAAATTCAGGAGCCTTTGGACCGATGCGAATATCTTGAATACCAAGACTAAATAGCCCAAGTAAAATGGCAACCGCTTTTTGTTCAAACCATGATAGAACAATACTCACTGGCAATTCATTTACTTCACATTGAAAAGCATCTGCTAAAGCGGCCGCTATTTTCACTGTAGAAATCGAATTATTACATTGTCCTAAGTCAATGTAACGCGGAATCTCCGTACCAGGTACAACACCATAATCCACATCATTAAAGCGGAATTTCCCGCAAGAAGTTGTTAAAATAACCGTTTCTGGTGGAAGCGACGTTGCTAATTCACGATAATATTCTCCGCCTTTTCCTGGAGCATCACAACCTGCGATGACAAAGAAACGCTTAATCTTTCCCTCTTTTACTGCCTCAATAATTTCTGGAGCTAATGATAATACGGTATTATGATGAAACCCTGTTACTAACTGTTCATCCGACTCCATATGTACTTCTGGAAGTTCTAACGCTTTTTGAATCAATGGTGCAAAATCATCATTTTCAATTTTTTGTACACCCTCTAAACCTGCAATATCATATGAAAAGAATCGATCAGAGTATGACCCTTTAATTGGCATAACACAGTTCGTTGTCGCTAATATGGCACCTGTAAATTTTTCAAAAAGACGTCGTTGATCATACCATGCCTTACCAATGTTTCCTTTTAAATGCTTATATTTTTTCAGCTGCGGATAACCGTGTGCTGGTAACATTTCAGAATGCGTATAAATATTAATTTCTTTTCCTTCTGTTTGCTTTAATAACTCTTCTAATGCAAATAAATTATGACCAGTAACTACAATTGCCTTACCTTCTACATGGTTTTGCGTAATTTGAACAGGCTCTGGAACACCAAAGTGATTCGTATGTGCCTCATCTAACAACTCCATTACTCGTAAAGCCGATTTCCCTACTTTCATAGCCATATCAATATGTTCTTGTTCATTAAAGTTAGAATTTGTTAATGTCATATACAATGCTTCTTGCGTTGTAGCATCTACAAATGCATCAGTATACCCTAGCTGAGCAGCATGCGTACGATAAGCTGCAATTCCTTTTAGCCCAAACACAATCGTATCTTGTAAACTTGCAATTGTTTCATTTTTACCGCAAACACCTATCACTTTACATCCACCTGTTGGCGTTTGTTCACATTGATAACAAAACATTATCATCCCACCCTCTCCCAATCATTCCTTACAAATCAAGCATAATACCCATTAGGAAAAAAGGATGTGATATCAATCACAATAATACGTATAAATTTGTGACAGTTCACATTGTTGACATAATATTTTTACTGTCTTCTGATATTAATACTTGCGCATGATCAATTATTTGCATAATATATCAGCGCACTTTTAAGGAATACAAATATCATATCCATCTAATATTTCACAAAATTCCCCTTACTGATGGTACACTTAAAGTTATGGAGGGATAATATGGTATATATGATGTTTTATTATGGGATACTATTTCTTATACTCGGTATTGCAGTATTTCTGTTTATTATAGCCGGGTCACGAAAAATTAGGAATAAAAACCTTTCATTCGTAATGATCGGTTTAGGGATAAATACACTTACAAGTCCAGTGGCACTTTTTATAGGGGTGATGGCAACAGATTCTCCATATAGTACTAGACTTGATTTTTGGAAAGGTTTTCTCTTTATTCAAGGAATACCTCTTTTCTTACTACTTATAGCTTTCATTTGGTGGCTTATTCGCCAATCCAAAGTAACGGTTCAAACAAGTATTGAAAAAGACCTTGAACAAAATAGTAAAAGCACTAAGAAAAAAACAACACGAGGACGTCCAATTACTGCCCTACGTATTTTAATTCCAATTATTTTAGTAGTAGGCTGTTTTTCTTACTTTTTGTATTTACAGGACATCACACTTAAAAAAAGTCATTCTCCGAATAATATAAATACGATTAAAGTAGTAAAAAAAGATTCGGACTCTACTCATGGTCCCTCTCCAGTCAGAATTAAATACGGTTGGTCGGAACATTTGGACACAAGTATTGAAAATGACGGGGAACGTCTCGATCCCTCAAACGTTTCAGTAGATTGGAAAAACGATTATGAAGCAAGAATAACGCTACGCGGAAAAGAATCAGTACCTGAAGTTGTAGAATTTAACATATCAAATAAATCCAATGGTTCTGTTTTTAAGAAGGTACAAAAAGTGGTCAGTTCCTTTACCTTTCAAAAAAGTGAATCTCCAAATCTAATAAATATTATCGAGTTTAGAGAAACAATAAAATCAAAAGGACCAAGTCCCAATTCAACTGTAAGAATCTATTATGGGAAAAGAGGTAGCATTTTAGAAAAATATAAAGAGGTCACTCTTAAGGAAATGTATACGATAGAAAACTTCAATATCAATTGGAGAAACGATGAACAAGTACAGGTAGAAGTATTAGAGGAAAATGTAGTAACAGCTAGCATCCTGATTGATTTATCAAAATGAATCTATTTTTCACATGGTATAACTGTTTTCGACCTAGCACATGAGGATACATAGTATTTACAAACAAAAAGATTTATAGACATGATGAGCCATCCCTTTCTTTACAATACATTTACACTATCTTAACATTACTTACATTATTTATATGATATATTTATGATAGAAACTACTTAAGAAATTTCATGTACATTGCAATCTTTATAATCTCTTATCTAATTAATAAGAGATTATGTTATATTTTCATACCAGGGGTGAATGAGGATGACTGAAACTTTAAAAACACTTATAATGCTTGATGCTACTTACGTTGTTATAGCAATTATGACAGTACTGGTATTTGTATACTTGGAATTAAAATCTCAGTAACGTATGCAGACTTCGCATTTAAATATAGTTAGAAAAAAGCGAGGAGAAATTTGTTTCTCCTCGCTTTTATATTCCCACAGTTTCTTATTTCAACAAATCCAATGTATGTAAAAGTAATCCTCTGTCCCCTACTTCCCCATGACCAGGCACTACTGAATTTATATTTATATTTCCATATCGTTTCAGCACATTCTCAATCGATGTGGACCATTCATTTACATAAGCATCAGCAACGTTTCCTAAATCTTTAGCTTCCGCAGACTTCACTAAACAGCCTCCCGCTAAAATGTTGTATTGCGGTAACCATACGACGATATTATCTTCTGTATGTCCTTTCCCTGGATAGAAAGTTTCTACTTTCATATTTCCAAACTTCAAATTCGTAATCGTTTGTAAGTCTCCAATTGGTTCTTCATATCCATTTTTCTTTGCTAGTTCCGCAGTTAATGCGGTACTATGCGCTTTAATGCCTCTTTCTTTCAACGTTTTTATTCCGCCAATTCGATCAGCATGCGCATGTGTAATAATAACATCCGTTACGCGCTTCTTAAATTTCTTTTCTACCATCTCTATTAATTCCTTCGTTAACTTATCATCCCAAGAAGAATCGACAAGTACTAACCCTTTAGAAGTAGTAAGAACTAGACCGTTCGAAGGAACTGCTACTCCATTAAAATAACCTAGCTCAGTATGAACCCATACATTTTTGTTTAACTGAGAAATTGAAATAGTTCCTGTCTCATTCTTTATTACTTTTTGCTCTAGCTTTTGTTCCGCTTTCACAGAAGAAATTGTACTAACAAATTGAGTTGTTCCTAGTAAACTAACACATACCCCTAATTTTAATAATGTATTTTTCATTTTCTCCAACCCTTCTTTCAAACTAAATAGTTATTACCTATATTAGACAATTTATCTCAAATGTTTGTTCCATCTTCACTTGCATATTTTTATGTAATTAACAAAAAAGCGTACAAAATTTTGTACGCTTTAAAACTTAACCTTTTATTCCATAATTCTCAAACTCTTCCTCATTCCCATAAAATACATTCAAATCAATATACCTTTATTTTCCATTATAACCATTTAATCTCCCACGGTTCGTGTATTGCCAAAACGTCCATTTTCTCTCATCAGATAAACTCGGTTTTGTAAAAACACTACGAATCCATATATCACATTGGGGATACGCATCCTTTATATACAAATCATATGCCTCTTGAGTTGCATACAATATTACTTTCTTACTGTAATGTTTTTCTAACATTTCAACCATGACCGACAACTCTTTCGCAACATCTTCACGCTTAGGCGGATTATCTTTTTTATTAGCGTAAAACTCAACATCAATTACGGGTGGCAATGCTTGTTTATATTTTGGAACAGTTCGTATATATTGCTCTGCTTGTGTTTCACCCTTACTATCAAAACTAAAAAAATGATACGCTCCGATGCGCATACCTGTCTTATTCGCATTCGTCCAATTTTTCGAAAAGTACTCATCTACAAACGCGCTTCCTTCAGTAGCCTTTATAAACGCAAACTTCATATTTTGCTTTTCCAACTCTCTCCAATCTATATCCCCTTGATACGATGCAACATCTACACCTTTTATTTCATACTTATCCGTACTTATTTGATTCGGAATAAATATGCCTTGAAAAACTAAGTAAGCGAAAACACTCATTACACTAATTAAGGTAAAGACTCCTCCTATAATAAGCTTCTTTTTCATTCGTATCCCCCATCTTTACACACTAATATTCCACTTACCATTCACGTTTTTTATTAATCATCATTTTTTCTTCAAACGCCTTCTCTAAATCAATTTCTAACTTGTTTGCTAAATCACATACATTCCAAATGACATCAAACATTTCTAAACCAATCTCTCTTTTTGAATTTTGTATTTTATCACGCTTTAATATAACTTCCGCTAATTCACCTAATTCCGCCATCGTATACATCATACGCTCTTCAATTGTTGTATCTTGAAACCCTTTTTCTTTACTGAAACTCGATACATATTGCTGGAATTCCGAAATATTCATATGTAATCTCCCTTCATCGTAAATATCTCATTTTTAATAAACTTAAAATTAAAATTGTATTTTGTTAAATTATAACATTCATACTATAATTTATTTATAGTCCATTAACGGAGGTGTTTTCAATGACTCTCTTCGCTTCTCCATCATTATTCATACTAGCAATCATTTCATTTGCACTAGCCTATTTCATCGGAGTTAAACAATACACTTGGCTCTTATCAGGATTCAATGAACGCCGTGTGCCAGATAAAATGAAGTTATCAAAAATAGTGGGGCTTTATAATTTAACTGCGGGTGTTATCGCCACAATTGGTAGTGTCTTCACTACTCCTAATGCCGAAATCTTATTTCCTATCATTATAATTGGACACTTTATAATAGCTGCTTATGTAAATACACGTATGGTGCAGTGAAAAAAGATCACCCAAATGGATGATCTTTTTTATAATTTATCAACATATTGCTTCGCTTCTAGTAAGGAAAACCCAAAAGCCTCTCTTACTCTCTTAACTGCTGTAACTGTTTTTCCTTCTTCCATAAGCTGCCGCAACTCTTTATTAATTTCGGGTTCTCTATCTACAATTCCCATTTCTTTCGTAATTAGCTGTAACCTATCTTCCATCCGCTTTAAACGCGCATCCGTTTTCTTTTCGATTTTATTTAATTTTTCAACGATATAAATAAACCCAAAGACCGCTATCGGTATGATCATCCAATATTCCACGACTATTCCTCCTCATTAGCTTTCATTTGTTTTATTTCACTAACTTATGTAAATTTTACCACTAAACACATTTAATGTATAATAGCGATATACAACACTGTTGATAAACCTTTTATTTTAGGGGGACACTTTATGAAAAGATTTTTTAAGACGTTACTACAATTTGTAGTTCTTTCAATTGCACTACATTTATTATTTGACATCGTTGGCTGGCTTGTTTTCAATGCGCCAATTAAAAACAAGCAAATCATAATTTCCTTAACAACAACCTCATGGCTTATGTACATGTACCGAGATAAATTTTTTAAAACATTCACTTCGAATTAACTAAAAAAACTTCATCGATAAAAGATGAAGTTTTTTCTTTTTCTCTCATTCTATCTATTTACTATTGTATAATAAAACTAATATTCTGTCTTTTCTAAGAAAGGAGTCACTATGAACTTAATAAGTAACAATATATACGAGAAAATGAACCAATATTCCGTTGCAGGTTTAAGCCTTGCCATTATACGTGATGGCACACTAGACGAAGTCGCTGCTTTCGGAACACTTGAATTTGGAACAACTAGAACTGTCACTACGGATTCTATATTCAATTCTTGTTCTATTAGTAAATTCATCACTTCAATGCTCGTACTAACGTTATCAGATCAAGGAATCGTACATTTAGATGAAGACGTAAATGATAGACTCACATCTTGGAACATCCCTACCAATCTATTTACTTCACAGAAAAAAGTCACGTTACGAAACTTATTAAGTCACCAATCTGGGATGATTGATCCTCCTAATAGTTTTGAACATTATACACTTGTACAAGGACTCCCTAAAATGGATGAGGTCCTTGCCGGTAAAACACTCTATTGCCCCGTGCCTATAGAGGTAACTTATAAACCAGAAAGCGAATTTCACTACTCTGACGCAAACTTTTGCATTATCGAACTACTACTTGAAGATATAACTGGAAAACCATTCAACCTTTTACTTGAAGAATATATCTTTCAACCACTCCAGCTGAAGAATAGTAAGGTATTCTCTACTAAAGATATAAATAAATTAGATACATTTGCTTGTGGACATAATAAAGATGGCACCGTTACAAATGAAAAGTATCCATTTTATCCATTCCCGGCAGCTTCAGGCGTTTGGACAACACCAACTGACTTATCAACTTTAGTACTCGGACTCATTCATTCCTTACAAGGAAATAGCAAACTAAAACTTTCTCAAAAAATAGTACAAGACATGATTTCTCCTCAAGGTTGCTCAAAATGGACTGGACTAGGTGTTTTTCTAGATGATTCTAATAAAGACTTACAAATTTATTCACTGGGATGGGGCGTTGGATTTCAATGTATGATGGTATGCTATCCCTACCGAGGTAATGGTGCTGTTATTATGACGAACGCTGACTTAGGTGTTCATCAAATGGAGGGGATTATTGGCGAGGTTTTAAAAACGTTATACTTATAATGAAAAGAAAGAAGCTGTTCTTTCTTTTCCCCGCATTAACGGGCAGTAAGACCCCCACCTCAAAATTCAGCGAAAGCAAAAAAATTAGGTAGGGGATCAACTGCCCCTAAAAGCCCGGTTGGTGAGGGCTGATAATCAGTGGGGGATGAAGAACCCCACTGATTAAAGTTTCACTTTATATAACATTTTTCGCAACAATTTTTATATGTTCTGGTGCGATAATCTCCGTTATACTTTCTTGGAAATCTTCATGCAACAGTTCTTCAATATGTTCTAGCTGCACTTCAACATGTGTACATTCTAAATTATGTATATTTAATAGTGCATAATGATCTTTTTTCTTAATTACTAAATATTGATTTTCTTCTGTTACGAGTATCGATCCTAATCGCACTCCTAGTAAGCGTTGATCATCAAACTTCATAATTACTTCTCCTTCCCTCACATAAATAAAATTAAAATGAAAATAATTACATTTATGGATAATACTCTTTTTTAGACTATATCATAATTTACTAAAATATAAATATCATTTTTCCTTTTAATAAAAATTCCTATTCTTTCATATATTTCGATACAAAAAACTTTCTCAACATAAAATTAGAATTTTCAGTTTTTATTCTTATGAAAATCTATTATAATAAAGTTAATAAATGTTTGACCTCTCCTAATTCATGTACATATGGATGATCAGTAGTTGTTGCTACTGATCTATTTTTTTGATTTCAGAAAGCACATACGCTGCATCCTTTCCTATACCACAAATAAGTGCAGAACCCCTATGAGATTGCCACGGCAAACCGATATAATATAATCCTCTTACTGGACTTATCCCCTTTACATGATTAGGAAATCCATTCTCATTCACCGCCTTTTCTATTTCAATCCATTTATAGTTCTGAATAAAACCAGTTGACCATATAATGCTTTTTGCACTATACGTGCCACCATTTTGAAACATAATATTATTTTCTGATGCACTAACCACTTTTTCCTCTAGTTTAATTGTTCCATTACGAATAAGTTCTTTGCCTTCAAAACCGAAAATAGGATCCTTTCTCTTCTGAAACCATGTTCCCCTCTTTGTATTTACTTCCGCATACAATAAACCCAATTTTTCTAACCAATTAAAAATACTTTTTCTAAAAAGACGTAACGGTAAAAATGTTAAAGGGTGACTGATAGACATTGTAACTTCATGAGTTTTTGCAAGTTCTACTGCGGTTTGCATTCCTGAATTCCCGCCACCTACTACTAGTACTTTTCCCTTAGGAATTTGTGATGGTAATTTATATTGTGATGAATGTATTTGAAAAACATGCGATGAAAGATGTTGTGAAAATGAGGGGATGTACGGTTGCTGAAAACCACCTGTTGCGATAACAAGCTTTTTTGATTGTAAAATTTCTGTAGGAGTATGTAATTCGAATATATCTTTTGCTTTATTTATTTTTAAAACTTCGGTTTGCAAGTTTACTGGTAATTGAAAATGCCTTGCATATTCTTCTAAATACGTTGCCATTTCATCTTTACATGGAAATCTATTTCCTTCTCCTTTTACTATCATACCTGGTAAACTACTATATTCCCTCGGTGTAAAGAGTTGTAAAGAATCATATCTGTTTCTCCATGAATCACCAATTCGATTCCCTGCCTCAAGTAGTAAAAAACTATATCCAGTCTGCTTCAAGTAGTATCCCATTGCTAATCCAGCTTGACCAGCTCCAACGATAATTATATCTTTCATTCTAACCCCTCTTTCCTTAAACATATGAATAATTGTTCATATGTTCATTTGTTGCCCTAATCATAGCATTTTATTTTTATATAATTCAACATCTACATAAAATAAAAAGAAGAGTTTATTATAAAGTAAACTCCTCTTCATTCCATCTTCCCAGTCTTTAGCGCTTGTGCCCAGTCATACCTTTCCTGTTGAGCAGCTAACCCAGCTGCTTCTTCCCAATTATAAGGAACTGAAATTTGTTCAATTACCCATTCTCCCAAAATATCTTCTATTACTACATATTTTGCGTGCGGAGTTCCTGATTCCATTTTATGCATAACAGGTAACTCATCTTTGTATGCAGGAAGTCCTACACTCCCTGGATTTATAACTATCTTACCGTTTACCAAATAAACAACTCTAGGAATATGCGTATGACCACATACTATTATTTTTTGTTTTATATTTTGGAGTTGATCCATTATATTTTTTTCACTCTTTAATACTGCACCATTTTCGCCCATTTCTTCTAGTAAATACACCTCATCTGAAGTTGGCGTACCATGACAAAATAAAATATCATCTACAATAAATTGTGAAGAATGTTGTTTTAACCAATCTATATGATTTTCTGTTAATTGATTTTGGACAAAAGTTAGTGTAGCAGACTGCTCTTGTATAGGTTCCCAAAGCATGCGATCACAGTTGCCCTTAATATGTATCATCTCGTTATTCATTAATATTTCAATTGTCCCTAAAGGATCTAACGGCCCATACACGCTATCACCTAAATTTATTATCATTTCGACCTTACGACGTGCAATATCTTCTAATACAGATTTTAAAGCATGCCTATTTCCATGAACATCTGAAATTATCGCTATTTTCCTATTCATTGTAGCACCTACTTTGATAAATTATTTATGACATCTCAATTTCTAAACCTTTTCCTCATAAAATATAATTCTATTTAAAAATGGATCAATCACAGTTAATTCCATTGTATCCCACGGTGTTCTCTCTATATCAGGTTTTGCATAAGCATAATCTTTACTTGATAAACTAGTATAATAAATTTTTAAATCCTCTATTTTCACGCGAATCGCACCGCCTGGCGAAGCATCCCCATGATGTTCTGATAAATGTATTACAGCATCATGTAACGAAATTTGCATATATAATGGCATATGTTCCTCATACCGATGTTCCCAATCCAATTTAAATTCTAAAAAATCTAAATAAAATAGCTTTGCTTTTTCAACATCAAAAATTCTAAATATAGGTGTAATCATTTATACCCTCCTCCTATTTATAAACATCTGCCGCCAATTCCCTCAAAACATCCACATTTACTACTTCAAAGCAACCATTGTTCTTCTTTATAATCTCTTTATCACAGAAAATATTTAATGTACGTAATAGGTGCCGATAACTCGTTCCTAACAATTCAGCTGTTTCCGTTAAATTCCCACTAAATACAATTCTATTTCCATGCTGCACCGCTCGTTCCCCTGCCGCTAACATATAACTCGCAAGTCTATTTTCAAGTGGATATAGTAAATTAATTGTACTATTTTTTGAAAGTCGATTTAGCTTATGCGCTAACGATCCACAAATACATCGTAAAAATTTCGCATCATGAAATAGTTGATTTCTCACTTTTCCTAAAGGTAAACCAACACAATATGAATCTGCCATCACTTGTACGTTTGAAGCAATCTTTTGAGAATGAATTAACTCCACATCTCCTAACAGCTGCAAGCTATCATAAAAGCATAATAATACAGACTTCCCGTTACTTAATGTATTAAATGCTTTCGCTTTTCCTTCAACGAAAAAATATAAATAATCTATCTCTTCATTTTCTCTACAAATAAACTCATTCTTTTTAAAAAATATAAGTTCCATATACGGCTTCATATCATTACTAAAAAATGAGTCAATATTATTTTGTTTCATATACTCTGCTAATTTATTAAAATTACATACTTTCTTCATATTCCCCCACCTTTACAACTCATCCCCATTGTAATTAAAATTTTCTTCTTCCACTATGACATATGTCATAGTAATAGACAATTTCAGCATGATACAGTCATTACAAATATGAAATATAAAGGGGATATTACATTGTATAACTTTCTTTCTGTCTTTATTGGCTTGCTTATCGCCATTATGCTTCCTTTGAATGGGATTTTATCTGAGTTAATTGGCAAGTATACAGCAAGCGTTGTCATTCACCTTGTCGGTTTAATTGCAGTTATTTTCGTTTTAATCATAAACAAAAATAAAATCCATTTTGATAAAGGTATCCCACTTTTTTTATATAGCGCTGGAGCGATTGGGGTATTCACTGTTCTTTTTAATAATATAAGTTTCTCCGCCCTTGGTGCCTCTATTACGATCGCATTAAGTTTACTCGGTCAATCCATTGCTGCAATTGTTATTGATCATTTCGGTTTATTAGGAATGAAGGTTGCAAAGTTTGAAAAGAAAAAACTAATTGGATTATTATTCATCTCTTCTGGGATTATAGTCATGACAATTTATTAATGGGGGTAAGAAAATGTTATATATTACTATCGCTATTTTAGCTGGTGTTTCTATCGTTGTTGCTAGAATTATTAATGCAAATTTAGCAAAGAAAATTGGAAACTGGGAAGGTACATTTTTCAATTATATTACTGGATTATTTTTCTCTATGTTATTTTTAATTTTCAGTTCAGATTCATTTTATATTCCTAGTCATACGTTGCAATCTATTCCTATCGCTGTATACTTAGGCGGATTAGTAGGCGTTATCGTTATTTCATTATCAAACTATATTACTCCTAAAATATCGGCATTTTATTTAACCTTGCTCATCTTTATCGGTCAATTATTTGCGGGGACTATCATTGATTTCTTTCTGTCAAACGAACTCTCTATAGGAAAAGTTGTCGGTGGGATTTTCGTATTAATTGGGCTTACTTACAATTTACTCGTTGATCGCCCTATTAAAACTGTGCATAATAAACACGTTCAACTATAATACTTTGCTCTTACCTATCATATATTAATAGAAAAGCTCTTTACACGAAGTAATAGAGAGGAGAATACCCTATTAAGAAAATCATTTTATTGATAGGTAGCGCATTGATTATTTTTGGAACCGTATGGTTTTTAAACTCTGGAAAATCTATTCAAGATCTCTATACAGCAAGTAAACCAAAGAAGAAAGCAACTATTATTTCAACTCAAAGAGACCCAGATGCACCTCCTGTTTTTTTAGGGAAACAAGAAATAAAAGATATACATGTAGAGTCAATTAAAACAAAAAAGGATATCTTTCTCACAAAAACAGATGAGTTGAAAACATTCATTAACAGTATGGACACAGCAAAAAAGGGCGATTTAACATTAGATGAAGAAGGTTCAGATTTAGTAGATTGTAACATGTGGATTACTTTCCACGATGGGACTTATAAACAATATTTACTTTGGATAGTAGATAACAACAGTAGTGAAATTATGATTGCCCATCAAAACAATCCTGATGACTTAGATCTTACTTATTATCAATTAAATGAAGGCAATTCAAAAAAAATATATAACTTATTTAAAAAAATTATATAAAAGAGAAAGTCATGGGCACATTAGCTCATGACTTTCTCTTTTATATATATTCCGGGAACACTTTACATCCCTTTTCCTGCTCTATATCATGTCCAAAGAAAACAATTGGGTTCTCTTTCCTAACAACTTCTTTTAAACGTTTAATTGAAGATAAAGCTAATTCTGGATCAAATCCTGCGAACGGCACTTCATCTTCAAAATTTTCTTTCGTATACGATGCATCGATTGTTAATAACACTGGACCAGAGTTCTCTGTCTCAATGAATAGTGACTGATGCCCCGGAGTATGTCCTGGTGTATACAATAATTGAACTCCTGGTACGACTTCATAATCCCCTTCAATGATCTTGTATTTCAAATTCGGCAATATACATTCTTTCATATATTCTTCACTATGTTGTGCCGCCTCATATTCAGCACGCTGCACAATAATCGGTGTATTTGTAAAAGCACCATTTCCTCCTGCATGATCAAAATGCAAGTGAGAACTAATAATATACAGAAGGTCTTCTGGCTCATACCCTGCACGCTTTAAAATATTTACGATTCTATCTTCTTCAGTCATTTTCGGTAAAATCTGCCCTTCAACAAATGTACCGTTAAAAAGGCCTTCATTATTAACCGCACTTTCTGGCATACCTGTATCTACTAAAATAGGTCCTTCTTCAGTCTCCAAAAGATAACACCAAACCGGTAAGTCTAATAATTTTCCTGGTGTTAATGTACTGTTAACAGACGAATGTTCCAACATACAACGACCTGCTGGGACGAAATAAAGCTTCTTTACTGTCATTATGTATCCACCTTTACATTTAATTTGAGATAAAGTAGCACAGTAAAAAATTCTGCTTTTTAGAAACAAACTCCTTCCATACTTTCATACCAACATAAATAAAAAAGAGTGTACTTTTTTACATAATGGCATTTCACCATCTATAATAAAAGAGTAAATGACTCTTACTTTAATGGAGGGAATAGAAATGAAAGCAATTGGTTTACATGAATACTTACCTATTGAAGAAGAAAACAGTTTAATTAATATTGAAATCGAAAGACCTGTTGCTACAGGAAGAGATATACTCGTTAAAATTAACGCTATTTCCGTTAATCCGGTTGATACAAAAGTTCGCTCTCCGAAAGATAAAAAAGAAGATGTAGCGAAAATACTTGGCTGGGACGCTAGTGGTGTTGTTGTGCAAACGGGCGAAGGTTGTACGTTATTTAAAGAAGGCGACGAAGTGTTTTACGCTGGAAGCATTACGAGACAAGGTACATATAGTGAATACCATTTAGTTGATGAAAGAATAGTTGGTAAAAAACCAAAAACGTTAAGTGATGCTGAATCTGCAGCAATTCCTTTAACAGCTATTACAGCATGGGAAGGTTTATTTGAACGTTTAGGAATTGATTATAATAAGAAAGATACAAATACATTCAAAAATATTTTAATTATTGGCGGAGCTGGTGGTGTTGGCTCGATTGCTATTCAATTAGCAAAATGGGCTGGACTGAATGTAATCACAACTGCATCCCGCAATGAAACGATACACTGGGTCGAAAAATTCGGTGCCGATTATATCGTTAACCATCACCAACCTTTAAAAGATCAAATATTAGAGTTTGGGCTAAAAGATGTAGATTATATTTTCTGCTTAAACAATACAGATCAACATTGGCAAGCAATATGTGACCTCATTAAACCACAAGGAAAAATTTGCTCTATCGTAGAAAATGAACATCCTCTTGAAATGGGGATTTTGAAAAGTAAAAGTGCTACATTCGTTTGGGAGTTTATGTTCACAAAAGCGATGTATGAAACTGGTGATATGATTACGCAGCACGAACTATTAAATAAAGTGAGTGAGCTATTAGATGAAGGTATCCTTCATACAACTTTAAACGACACGTTAACACCAATAAATGCAGAAAACCTTAAAAAAGCACATGCATTGCTTGAGAGTGGACGTACAATTGGGAAAATTGTATTAGAAAAGTTTTAATAAAAAAGTCCGATTTCTAAATAAGAAATCGGACTTTTTTCACCTTTATTTACTTGAAATCTCTTGATCATTTTGAACATCTAACGGAGCTCTCTTCCCTATTCCGAAAGCATAGAAACTAATTGTTACGATAGCCAAGAAAACAATACCTACAATTAATGAAATACGAGTATCATCGTTAAACCACATACCGATTAATACCATAATTAAAAAGGCAATTGTTAAATAGTTTGTAACAGGAGCAAATGGCATTTTGAACGGATGATCTTTCATCGCTACTCCTTTTTCTTTTCTAAAATTAATTTGACTAATTAAAATGACAAACCATGGTACCATACCAGGAAGTACACTCGCACTATATACATATACGAATAAGTTTTTTGGAGCGATATAACTTAAAACAACACCAACCGCTAAACCGATAATTACACCAACTGTACCGAATAAAGGTACACCGTTACTAGAAATCTTCGTAAAGTATTTCGGTGCTTGTCCATTTACACCTAACGTATAAAGCATACGCCCAGCACTATAAATACCACTGTTACAACCAGACATTGCTGCTGTAATAACAACGAAGTTAATAAGTCCCGCAGCTGCTGTAATACCAACTTTCGCAAAAGTTGCTACGAACGGACTACCAATTGAACTTAATTGATCCCAAGGATAAACAGTTACAATAACGAAAATAGCACCAATATAGAAAATTAGAATACGCCAAATTGTACTTTGAATTGCTCTTGTAAGTGTCTTCTTCGGATTTTTCGCTTCACCAGCAGTAATCCCGATTAATTCCACACCTTGATATGCTCCAACTACAAGTGATAAGGCAAAGAAGAATCCTGAAAAACCACCTGTGAAGAAACCACCATTTTTCCATAGATTAGATATACCAATTGCTTCTCCTCCGTTCCCAATTCCGAAGAAAATGAGACCGAATCCGGCAATAATCATTAATAAAATCGTAACGATTTTAATCATCGCAAACCAAAATTCAAATTCACCAAACGACTTAACCGAAATTAAGTTGGCAGCACCAAGAATGACCATTGCGATAACACCAGGTATCCAAGCTGGTAAATCCGGGAACCAATAGTTCATATACGCTCCAACTGCGATAATCTCTGACATCCCAACGATAACCCACTGGAACCAGTTACTCCACGCTGTCATATAACCAGCTAGCGGATGAATGTACTTGTGGCCAAATGTCGCAAATGAACCTGTACTTGGCTCCATATACAACATTTCTCCCATGGCACGCATAATGAAGAAGATAAAAATACCTGCAATCGCATAGGCAAGCATTACTGACGGACCTGTCCATTTAATCGTGCTGGCTGACCCCATAAACAAACCAACACCAATCGTTCCGCCTAAAGCGATCATTTGAATATGACGTGCTTCTAAGCCCCTTTTCAATTCCTTGTTTGCCACTTCATTTCCCCCTCTTAGATGATTCATAGCCGCATTTAAAGTAAGATGCTGTACCCTAATTCTTCTTTGGTCTGAAAATGATGAAGCGAGTATCATTTTTAGCGCACTTAAAAGTTGTTCTTTCCTTCTTATTAAGTCGTAAAAGCTTCTTCATTTTCAGACCTTTGCAAAATTGTAAAATTGCTTATTTTATAATAATTCATTTATCTGAAAAATACAATTACTTTTTCTGGCAGATCGTTATATGCGAATTAAATACAATCCATTGTTATATTAGTAACTAAAAACATAAATTCAATATAATTGAAATTTAAAGGACTTTTTTCCAAATCCCTCTATTAAATAATAAACTATTTTATCGCACTTTCATTCAACAAAACCTAAGCTATCTCTCCTCTGTAAACTCCTTTTCGTTTCGCTAACTTTGTTTCTTTAATCATTTCTCAAAGGACCTGCTCATTCGTCATTAAAAAATATAAAGTAACGTAAATCCATTAAAACAAAAGAGTGACACAATGTTTTCCCCTCTTACGTAAAGGAGGAAGTATTATGGGATATGGTGGTAGTTGCGGTAGAGGCTGTGGTTTTGGTGGCGGATTCACCTTACTAGTTGTGCTCTTTATCTTATTAATCATAGTTGGAGCTAGTTGCAGCAGATTCGGCTGCTAAAAAGAGACACTCTTGAGAGTGTCTCTTTTTATGCATTCATCTTAACTTATAATACTACTTATATTATTTTAGGTATTATCGTCCTAGGTTTCGCTACATATCCATCAGGCAAATAACCCGAAACGAGAAGATTGATATCTCCAACAGAAAGATCGGATATCTTTACAACCTTATATACTTCTATATAAAAAGAAAATATACCGCATCATTCTTTACTTACTACTTTCTAATTCCCATTGGTGATAATTACCTGGTGAAGTTGTATGCTCAGATTTTAAAACACGCTCACCAGCACCTACAAGCGGGGCAATACCATTATCTGCAACAGAACTAGTCCATTGATTTTCTCTAGATGTTATATAATTAGAATCAGATTTTATATAGAAGCTCTTCTGATTAGGAATTTTGTCTAATTTAATAGCAGATTTATTATGTTCAGTATCTAACCAGCTATAATCATAACCGTTTCCAAAGTTTAAATACTGGTAATTATTATGGCTACTATTCGTAAACTTAAGAAATACTTCTTCATCTTTTTTGAATGGTTCTTCAGGTTTAGATTTTCCTTTTCTTTCAATTAATACTGGTGTTGCTTGAATGTCTGGTCCATGTATTGCTTGTTGGATAGGACCTAGTCTCAATCCATCCCAATTATTCCCCTTAAGTGAAAAGTGTACATATCTTCCGTTAATTGATTGATTTATAGTACCGGCAGACCAAGATTCCTTTACACCATCATAAAAACCAACAGATGACTTCAAATAGTATTTTTTACCTTCAACTATAGGTTCTCCGGAATTATCTACTACTAATTTATCGATAGCTTCTAGATAGCTTTTATTTGAAACAAGAGGCGTGAAGACTTCTATTTTATTTTCTTTTGCATCAAGAAGCTCAAACTTTGCCTGATATCCTCCAAGAGATGCACGGTTTACTGCTATGTCTACAGGTTCATTTTCTTTAGATTCATACACATTTGAATTCTGATTTCGAACTAAAGTTATCTTTTGGCTCTCACCTTTTTTATTACGAACCGTAACAAATATTTCATCACTCAAATTAAATATCCCTGGTATAACCGATGCATAAATCTTTTTCTTACTATAATCATAACTACTATATGATAGAGTTGGCCGTAGTGCACGATTATCAAAGAAACCAAGGTTCTTACCTCGTTCTAAAAGAGTCCGATTTGGACCATAACGCTCTCGGTCCTCGTTTAGACGACCATTTACTACATAATTCGCTACCCAACCTTTATCAGCTATCCCAGTATGTGCAAAGAATTCATCTAGTGATAGATTATGATTAATGTTAGCAGGTTTTTCCTTGCCAGTTCTTGGTGTATAGACTCTATATTTTGGCATAGGACCGTAGTTTGTTTCTACTAATGTAGTAGAAGCATTTACATTTGATGCAAAATGCGACCAATCTCCTAAATTTACAAATTGACCATCTTTCATTGTATACACATTCATCGTACTAGTAGGCAAGACTTCAATAGACAGTGGTGCCCCCTGTTCTACTGCTTTTAATTCATCCAGTGTTAGGGAAATTTTCACATCCGCTTGCCCTTCTATACTATCCATTAGAATTTCAGTTTTATTGTTTCCACCTTTTGCTGTAGTTAACAAGTTTGCTTTATAACGATCTTGTGTTGCCTTTACAGTATTAATAATTTTATTTCCTAATCGAATGTTAAAGTGGGGTGAAACATCCCCAGCAGACGCAGTACCCGTATTTTTATATTCTAGATGAAGTCTCACATTTGCGGCTTTAGATGAATCAACAGTGGTTGCTGTCGACCAGTCAAAACTATTAGAGATGCTTTCAGTTTCTGTTTTTGTATTGGAATAACCATACCCTACGTTTATCGATCCCTTACCCGATGGTACAGGACCAGCTGCTGAACCTTCAGCACCACCTTCACCAGCTAAGCCAACATTAAAAGAATGTTGTACAGATAAACTTTTTTCCCAAGTATTAGTACGTGACTCACCATTTGAATCTGTAATACTAGCAACAGGAGTAATATCGATACGTTTTACAGCAATTTGTAGATTGGGTACATTCGCAATCATCGGGTTAAAATCTATATCAGAATCACTATCATAATGCTCCACTTCATAGCTATCTGTAAAAGGGTCTCCATCTGAGTTTGCACTCTTAGGATTTGTTATAAATCTCTTTTTCCCAAAGTCTTGCACTAGGTCATATAACTGAGCTTCATGTTTCCCTGTCTTTTCATTAAATACAATTTTAAATCCTTTTTCTTCCACATCATTAGGAATACCATCCTCATCCCAATCATTATTTTCCTGAGGCTTTTCCATAATCATGATTCCCTTTTTCCCAGAATCACCATAGATTATATTCTGTCCTTCCTTTAAATTCGTATCCTCTTTAAAGGTTTCCACTTTCCCCTCTTGTTCAGGCTTTGTTTCAGCTAAAGCAGGGGCTGTTATCGTCAATGCCATAGTTAAACTACTTACTGCACCAATTATTGGCTTTAATTTTTTCATCTTAGTTTCCCTCCATATTTCCTATACGTGTTTAAACATCTACTAGTAAGATTGATTTCATAATATCTCACAAGTCTTTCATTTTTCTTTCGCAAATGTTACAAAAGTCTTTCACAAATCTTTTTTACTTTATTGATATAACGAGTCCCATTGCAGAACGTCTTAACACATAGAAAGATGAGGAAATTGCAGAAACAAATTTTACAAATCATTTCCTAACCAAACAAAAAGGAGGAAGAAATTTTCTATACTTGCTCCCTGTTTTATTTTGCTATTTAATAAATTGTAAATCTGATAGATGACAAAAATAAAAGGAACACAACTTTAATAAAGTAGTGTTCCTTTTATTTATAAACTATTTAATTATAAAAGATAAAATCCCTATAATTATACATGCGATTCCGCTTAAGAATTGTCCCACCCCCGCTGTTTCTCCTAAAATAAAGAAATTAAAAATATTTTTTCTTGTTTGTGTTTTCCCTATAAATGCTTCATCTGTTTTCATTCTATATATACCCCATAATACTAAGACTACGCCAAAAAGTATAAATAATAATTTTAAAATCATCGTGTAGTTACCTCTGTTCAATATATTTTTTATGTATGTGATTCCATTTTTTTATTCTATACAGACAGTTAAAAAAATAAGGTTCCTTTTCCATAACTCTTTATTTTTCTAGTACATCTGAACGAACTATTTTTTATCACCTGTTTTAATTACACCTGTTGAAATTGAAACTTTTTTCTGGCACCTGTCCATTTCAATATCTAAATGATAGGTTTTCCTTTTCAACAGAAGTGATTGAACTAGTAGATTAAGATACCGAACTTACTAGAGCAAGCACACATTAAAGCTCCAGGAGATATTTTTTTCATTTGACCTATGTTATTTCTTCCTCTCTTTCATCATTTCTACAAAATTACAAAAGATGAAATTATACTTATACTATTCACTTCAGATTAAAATATAATCACCTTCGACACAGTAATCTTATTATATATATCTTTCAATTTACTTTCGTAAATGTTACAAAAGTCTTTCAACCGCCTCATTTCTTTTCTAATGTAACAGGAAGAGTAAACCAAAATTCACATCCCTGTTTCCCATCTTGGCGGTCCCGAACACCAATTTGTCCTTTATGCAGTTCAACTAGCGATTTTGCAATAGCTAAACCAAGCCCAGAACCTCCAGATTGTGAACTTCTTGATGGATCCGTTCTAAAAAAACGGTCAAATATACGCAATTGATCATCTAGAGAAATCCCTTCCCCTTCATCACACAAAGTGAATTGAACTTGCTGCTTCTGTTTATTTTCCTCTACAATTAATTCGATTGTTCCGCATGTAGGAGAATGCCGAATCGCATTATGCAACAAATTATTGATAACTCGCGCTATTTTACATGGCATAATCCAAATTCGTGGTAATGTCTCAGATACATGCAATTGCAAATCAATCTCTTTATCTTGCAATAAGATATCATGTGAATCTATTACTTTTAATAGAATGCTATCCACATGTATTAAACTTGGATGAAAGACTTCTTGTCCAAGTTCTAACTTAGAGAGATCAAATAAATCATTAATTAATCCACTTAATCGTTGTATATCATTTAGGATTGTCTTTAAATATTGTTGTTTCATATCAGGGTCTTCAATTAATCCATCTTGTAACGCTTCTATCATCAATTGTATGCTAGCCATGGGTGTTCGTAAGTCGTGGGAAATATTCGCAATCAGCTCTGTACGTGCTTTTTCTCCTTTTTCTAACTTAGCAAAGCTTTCGTTTAGTTTTTTGGCCATTTCTTGAAAAGCTTCCGCTAATTCTTTAAACTCTTCTGGTTCTTTTCCTATTATGTACATCGTTCCAAATTGTCTATCACTAAATTGTTTGGTTAAGGCAATTAAATTTTGAATAGATCTCATTATAGGACGTGTCATTAACCAATAAATGATCGTAGAAATAATCATAGCTACAATTACTATCACTATTAATAATCGTGTCTGTTCTGGTCTAAGTAACATTTGCCTTTCACTGTACCATATAGAAATTACCATGATTCCCGTGCTTAATAGATTCATCAATAAAAGTTGATTTCGTAACTTCATTTATCGCTTCCTCCATCTGGTTCAAAACAATAACCGATGCCCCAAACAGTTTGAACCCAACGATTCTTTGTTGTATGTTTCTCCAATTTCTCACGTAAACGGCTCATTAATACAGTTACTGCATTTGTGCAGCCTTCATACTCAAATCCCCAAATTTGTTCAAGAAGTTGAGAGCGTGAAAACACCTGTTTAGGATGTTTTGCCATGAGATAAAGCACCTCAAACTCTTTAACCGTTAGCTCTATTTCATATTGACAAACAAATACACGTCTTTTCGTTGGGTCAATTTTCAAATCTAGAAACTCTATCATTCCTGATTCAGGCTCTATTCCTTGAGGTGTTACTTGATTTCCTCTTCTTAGTATAATTTGTACCCTCAATACTAATTCACGAGGCGAAAAGGGTTTTGTTACATAATCATCCGCCCCCATTGTTAGTCCTAAAATCCGCTCTCTTTCTTCTCCCCTCGCGGTTAACATGATGATCGGTACATTGGAATGTTGGCGAATTTCCTCACATAGTTCCCAACCATCTTTTTCTGGCATCATCAAATCTAAAATAATTAGATCCGGTTGAAATTGTTGAAATACATTCCATCCTTCTGCTCCGTTCACAGCAGTGTATACCTCATATCCTTCCCTTTCTAAGTACCGTTTACATATCTCTCGTATACTATCTTCATCTTCTATAATTGCAATTCTTGTTTTCATACATTAAATCTCCTCTGTTGCTCCATCAATGGCGAATGATATAAAATCAATATTCGTAAGTTCATATTAATTTATATACATTACATTTTTCTTTCAAAAATATAACAAAACCCTTTCACAAATATCATAAAAAATTATCACTGAAGTAAAAAAGTTTCTTTTTCTACAGCTGAGAAAAAGAAACTTTTCACTTTAAAGATATACATACGACTTAGCCTAAATCGTATGTATAGCACCCTTCTTTTTCCTATTTTTTCATCTCCCGTTACACTATGAATCTAACTTTTTTAAGTGAATTTTGAAAGGAGCCTCTTACTTCTATGCATAAAATATAACGTCTACTGAAACTAGGAGTTGTACTTCAAATTCAAGTTACATTATCCCTATTAAATCCAGTTTCTTCGCCCGATCAAATTACTTCATACCACCTATGTTTCTACAAGATAATAGTGTACTTTTTCATTTTCAGAGATTTATTTGCTAATTATAATTACATGCTATTTGGACTAATATCACCAACTGAGTCACCATTATAAATTGGGAAAAACAGAGTAACAGTAGTTCCTTTCCCCACTTGGCTTTTTATACTTATTTTTCCACCATGACTTTCAATAATTCGGTAACTCATCATGAGCCCAACACCCGTCCCCTTTTCTTTTGTACTATAGAAAGGTTCACCTAGTCTTTTAATTCTTTCTGAAGGAATACCTACCCCTTTATCTAAAATACAAATCTTAACCTCGGTACTATTATGTTTTTTCACATTAATGATGATTTCTTGACCATTTTGTATAGCCTCAATAGAATTTTGTAAAATACTATAGAAAACTTGTTTTAATTGAATTTCGCAACACTCAATCAATAAGTTTTCAACATCCATATTCAATGCAATACGAATATTCTTCATAATTGCTTGTGTACTTATTAAGTCGACTACATTCTCTAATATAGTACAAAGGCTTTTCGGTTCAAATACTGCAGCATTCGGTTTTGCAATAGATAAAAATTCTTGAATAACTTTTTCAATACTACTGATTTCAGAAAGCATTAGGCTTAAATATTCTTTATCCTTCCCTACTTCCTGCTGCAATAATTGTATGAACCCTTTAATTACTGTTAATGGGTTACGAACTTCATGAGCGACCCCAGCTGCCAATTGCCCTACTGCATTAAGGGTGTCTGATTTCTGTAATAATTCCGTTGTTATTGTACGCTCTGTTATATCACGTACAATAATCATAATTTTATCCTCAAAAAGCGGTAAAAGTCTTGCTTCAAAATAATAAATTTCATCATCTAGTTGTAGAGAATAATCTATTAATACAGGAGCGGACGAAGTTTTTATTTGATTAATAGCCTTCTCAAATTGCTTTATGATAGGAACTGGTACTATCTCTTGGAATTTCTTCCCTATAAATTCTTCAATTGGAACATAAAATTTGGATACGGAATTAACTTTACAATCCTTAATGGTCCCATCAAGTTCTGACAAAAAATACAAATCAGGAATTGCCTTAAAAATTAATTCTAGTTCAGTCGATGTTTGTTTAAGCTTCTCTTCCATCCTCTTACGCTTAGTTATATCAATTCCAATTGCTCCGATACTCCATCCTAAAGTTGGAATACTATGTAATATATTGGACCACATAATAGTTTTTATCTCACCATTTTTACATGTGATATCCAGCTCCCAATCTCTAAAATCGTGACCATTTTGCAACAAATCGTTACAATTAGGTCTATGAGGATATAGCAATTTCATCGCTTTTGGATTGTTGATTATTTCATCTGCATTATATCCCGTTACTAATTCACATTCCCGATTCCACATAATAATATTTCCTTTTTCATCAATAGCATTAATCATAATCGGCATATTTTGTAATATAGTGCCTAAACAAATTTCCTCATGATTTTTTATCGCATTCATTTGTGAATCTTGTTCATAAATTTTTTTAAGGTGTAATTTTTGTGTTGCCATCTCTTCAATTAAATTTGCAATGCATTTAAAATGAGTTATATGAGAATCCGCAATAACCTCTTTATTGATACTTGCTCCTATAACAAAGCTTGCTATATGTTCCTGCTCAATAATGATGGGAATATGCCTTTCTTGGGACATTTGGATTTTTTGGTTATGAAAAAAAGGGTCACCTTTGGAAAATATAACATTTTGATTATTATCAAGGAGACAGAATGGAACTTTAGTTAAATTATAAAATTGCTCTGTTATATTCTTAAACTTGTCTATATTTATAAGATCTTTAAGTGTGTATTTCATTATTTAACCCATCTCCTTTATATTTACCGTATCTTTAAGACTCCCGATATAAATTTTCAAACTAGAAACCATTACCTATTACAATGATAATCTTATTCTGAATTACCATAGGATTAACTGCGTACTTGTATAGAATAATAAAACAATAGTTAAAACATAAAAGGCCGCAAAGCTTTCTTAAAAAACGCTCTGCGGCCTTTTACTTTCTTGTTTCACCTAAATAAAAATCAAATGTATTTCTTTCTGAATCAACGGCACGCTATAAGTAAATCTATTATCCTCTTACTTTTATATAAACTATTTAATTCTAAATCATACTTATAAACTTAGTTTATAATCTTTGTACAAACAAAAAACAATCTATATTTCCCTGCTATCTTTACTAAGCCGCTTACCGTTAACAACATATTGCTTAGCTGATAGTATGAGCATTTTCAAAGTTGATAAATTCCTTATATCAGCTATCTCATCCGTTGACGGGCGAATAGGACTCCACCTAAAATCAACATCAACATACCTGCAATGATAGAAATCATCTCCATTGATGTTCCACCTGTTTTAGGAAGCCATGCTGACGTCTTATTATTTTCTTTAGTAGGCGAAACCTCTGTATTAGTCTTTGAAGATGTATTTTCTTTTGTTGGTGGAACTTTCGAATCATCCTTTGAAGGTGTATTTTCTTTTGTTGGTGGAACTTCTGTATCAACCTTTGGCGGTGCATTTTCTATAGGATCAACAACTGTTCCATCTTTTATTTTTGTATTCGTAATGTCATAACCTTTTACTTCTGATTTATATCCATCTACTGGTTGTTCTTTCACTTCATACTTGTATGCTACTCCATTCGCATCATATGCCGCTAAATCTTTGAATGTATATTTCCATCCTGTTGCTTCACTTACTTCTTGCGTTGTGATGACCTGACCGTTTTGTA